>FLNV01002053.1_pt1 | contig 97300 bp, 86 predicted proteins | sample 1140351 | NCBI WGS metagenome assembly FLNV01 (sample SAMEA3878207, study PRJEB12797) | bioreactor metagenome | biome: Moose rumen | place: Sweden | collected 2011-10 | reverse complement strand
ATACGAAAGATTTGTGAAAAATGCGAAAATTTTGACATAAATCTTTATTTCCTACCACCTCCGCTGGATGAAAAGACATCGTAGAGTTTGGCCATATAACATAGAAATACCGTTGAGACGATAAAAAGGATGATGAAAAAAGCCATCCACAGCCAACTCCAGCCATTGATGAATGACAAAGCAAGCAGGATGGCAGGAATCAATGTGGTTGCCGACAAAAGACACAAAAGGCCAGGTAGGGATTCGGTTCCCAGAATCTGGCAGAGAATTTGATTTCAATAATACCATATTGTTTCTTGCAATAGATGGCTGACCATCAAAGCCAGCCATCTCATTAAACTAAACAAATAATTTATGAATTTTATACCTGTGATTTCTGGTGCAAAGGTATGACAAATTAACAAGATGCACAATACCTAAAACGAGGTGTTTTGAGCATTGCCCACCTGTGACGGCCAGCAAAAGCAGATTAACATGAAGTAGGTATTTTGTGCTACGAAAAAAGGCTTCATCAGCCTGTTATACCTTTGCCGGATTAATTTGTTACAACTCAAGATTGCTCAATGCATATAGAGGAACAATGTCCACGTGCCGCTGCTCGAAATTGTCCTTTGGGTCATAGTGGTCAAACTGGCCGAAGTTTTCCAGTGATGTTCTGATGGCTTCATGCAATTGACGCTTTCTCATGAAGATCCAGAGGCTCTGCATACTTCCCTGTGTGTTGGCCTTCACTTCCACAGGAAGCACCTTTCCGCCTCGTACCCTAAGGTAGTCCACCTCTGCATTGCTGCCCTTTTCCGTGTTCTGCCAATAGTGCATCTCTGGCTTCTGGAAGCAGTCGCGATACTTCTTCATTTCCAGTCCTGCGAACATCTCTGAAGTGCCACCCTTGTTTACCAAATCCAAGTCAGACGCAGTCAGAATATCTGCAGCAGGAATGTCGAGCATAGTCTGCATCACTCCCAAGTCGAAGAACAGATACTTCACATAACTGTTGTTCTCCTCTGCCCAGAGAGGTACGCCTGTGCCGTCGGTGTGCTTTACAGGTGTTATCAGCCCTGCAAGAGTCAGCAGGTGCAGCGCCTCTCTTACAACTGAAGAGTGTACATCCCTTGCAGCTTCTGCATAGACAAACTTATTGCCAACCTGAAGAGCCACCGAGCGGAGTACCTGACGGAGTAGGACAGGGGACACACGCTTCTTATACTTATTAAAGTCATCCTCGTATGTCTGTATGATGTCTGTGTGGACACGAGATACCTCGATGTAGCTGTGAGTCTCAATCCATTCTGTCACGGCAGCAGGCAAGCCGCCAACCAGGTAGAATGTTCGCACTTGATCTGTCAGGTCTTTATGCGCCTTTGTAGGCAGCGGTTCCTCGCTGGTGGCTTTCTTTTTATAGCTGACTGTCAGGTCAAGACCTTGCGCCATCAGGAATTCGTCGAACGAGAACGGATACATATAGAGTGACCGTATTCTCCCTACGCCGAAAGATGGCAGTTCTTCAAGCGCAAACTCTAACAATGAACCTGCTGCTATGACGTGCAGTTCAGGGTAGTCCTCCTTGAAGTATCTAAGCGACATGATGGCCTCTTTCGATATCTGTATCTCATCTATGAACAGCAGTGTCTCGCCTGGTACGATGGGAATCCCCAAAGTACCACTCAGTTTCTCGCACGTTTTCTTCACGTCGATATTCTCTGGAAACATCTGTAGCAGGTCTGGCTGCTTTTCAAGATTGATCTCCACGAAATACCGGAACTGTTTTCCGAGTTCCCTGACCGCAGTGGACTTACCCACCTGTCGTGCTCCGCGAATCAGAAGTGGTTTTCTGCGAGGAGAGTCTTTCCAAGCAAGAAGCTGTTCGTCAATATGTCTCTTATAATATGCCATATCCTTCTCTGTTTTGATGCTTTGACGGGGCAAAGGTACAAATAATTTCCAAAAGTCTGGGCAAAAAACATAGAAAATTATCCAAAATACTACCCAAAACCAAAAGTTTGGGCAAAAAATATGCTTTTTCTACCAAAAATCTGGGTAAAACCTTGACGGCATCTTGCATAATGTCATAATGGTCAAATGCAAGATGTGGCCGCTCGGCTATGCCGCTTGGCTTGTCCAAGAAGTCCGACAGTGGCCACCATTCAGCTTTGACTGCATCATCTTGGCCAATAACGGCTATAGGTTCATCAACGATGGCTAGATAAGCGACAGTGATAGTCCTCCCTCTTGGGTCTCGATCAACCTAGGTATTGCCATTATTATTTGTTCTTAATTTCAAGTTACAAAGTTAGTGTTTTTTGTAAAAACACCAAATCTGGCGGTAAATCTTAACATTTTTATATGTATGGGGATGAGGTCACATGCGCTCCTTCTCGAAGGTGATGCCGTCGTAGAGGGCCTGAGAGCCATCGCTGCTCTCGGGGATGAAGTGGAGGCGGACACCACGGATGTGTTTCTTGGCACGGAAGTCCTTGAGGTTGTCTACCTTGTCGCTCTCTATTTCGAGTTTCATCAGGCCCCAGTCGCGCAGACGGACACGGTCGCCCTGGCGCAGATGGCGGTTGATGACTTCCGAAAGCCGCATGATGGCGGCTGTCATCACGCCCTCGCTGATGGGGTTCTGCTCGCAGGCCTCTTTGATGAGTTGGTCTGAACTGATGGTCTGCTGATGCACGGCTACGGCCTTGTATTTGCCGAAAGTGGGGAGCTTCGGCTTGGTCTCTTTCTTGATCCTGTATTTCATCGTTCCTTTTTTGAGGGACAAAGATGCGAATAAGCGAGGAAAAAGCCAAAATTGTAATTTGCATCTACTAAAATGAATCTATGTTATTGATTATTAATGACTTTATACAAATTCCACCTATATTATCCTTCTACTCTGCATCTATTTTACCTCTACCTTGCCTCTACCTGTCATCTACCTTGTCTAAATAGAAACAGGATTGTCAGAGACAAGCGTTCAAACTCCATCGCTACAGCCGACTTCCGGGATATCGGAAGCCTTATAGCTGCTAAATTCTCTAGAGAATTTACAGGTTTGCTTACTGCAAAGTCTAAGAAAGGTGCCACCTAAGTGATAAATTCTCTAGAGAATTTCAAAGAGAGACGGCTTCTGGGTTAGCGCAAGGCGGGGATGAGGCATCAGTTTGGAGGGTGCAAAGTTGCATGAAGGGAGGTGCGAGGCTCTATTAAGGTGGAGGATAGGTAGAGGCAAGGTAGATGAAAAGTAGATGATATATAGATGTAAAATAGAAGAAAAAATTAGCAAAATTATTGCATAATCTACTAAAAATGAGTAATTTTGCAGCCATATTACGAGTGATTTAGTAGAGGCAAAGCTAAAAATACGAATTTATGAAGATAAGTTTACTGAAAATATCGCGCAAAAAGATGGTAATCAACCGTCTGGAGTTGCAGGATCTGGCAGAGATGATTCGCAAGAGTCCCGAGGAACGGAAGGTGTTCAATCTGCGCCTGAACTATCAGTTCTATCAGCCGCAGCGACTGGACGACGGACAGATCGTGATTGATGCGCAGGACCACACGGTGAACCTGCCGCGCATACTCTTTGCCGCAGAGTGCGTGAACTATAAGGAGATACAGAAGGGGCTGAGGTACAACGGATTGGTGGTGGTTGAGGTCAACGGGCTGAAGACGTATGAGGAGGCCGTCGCCATCAGGAACCAGGCGGCGCGGATGGACGAGACGGTGATGGCTTTCCTGGGGGCGTCGGGCAAGTCGGTGAAGATTGTGTGCAGGGGCGAAATGTTCGGAGTAATGGCATTGCCGGAGAAGGAAGAAGAGGTGAGGCAGTTCCACAAGAACCTGTATGAGACGGCGCGGAGGGCCTATCAGAACCAGTTCGGCCTCGACATCGAGTATCTGGAGCCGAGGCTGGAGCGGACGGTCTATCTGAGTGCCGATCCTGAGATGTACTTCAATCCCGATGCACGACCCTTCAAGGCGGATACGGCCAAGCACGAACAGCCGGAGCCGGCGCCCATCTCGTTGGAGAGCGACATGCTGATGCCTGGGCGCGGCGTGAAGCGAACGTATCACTTCAACTGGGTGTTTATACTCCGCGAGGTGTTGGGCGGCTACTTTGACCTGCCCGACGAGGACCGCCAGATGCAGTTGCTGCAGCAGATAGCCCGCAAGTCTCTCGAACAGGGCATACCGCTCTCGCATGCCCAGGGCATGACGCTGGAGCATCCGCTCTTCCACAACGACCCGGAACTGGTGAAGAGTGTCTTTGCTTCCACCTATGAGATCCCGCTGATGGAAGATTATCGGAAGCGGAACAAACTGAAGCCGCTGAAGAGCGTGCCTGATGAACTGATACAGACCATGCGGACGGAGATATTCCTCAATGCTAATTTCGACATGCGCAAAAACCTGATGACGGGCGTGGCTGAGTATCGCATGAAATACGCTGAGGACCAGACGTTTAAGCCGCTGACCGAGGAGGTGCGCAACGATATGACGCTGCAGGCCATAGAACTGGGCATCAAAGGATGGGATCAGAACGTGAACCGCTTCATCGACTCCACGCGCATCGAGCAGTACGACCCTGTGAACACATGGCTCGACAGCCTGCCGGCATGGGACGGGAAGGATAGGATAGGGGAGCTCGCGCTGCGAGTACCTACGGAACAGCCGCACTGGGAGAAGTACCTGCGGTATTGGCTTGTGGGGATGGTGGCGCAGTGGCGTGAGAGCGATAAGCAGCTGACGGGCAATGCGTTGACGCCGCTCTTGATAGGTCGTCAGGGCTGCGGCAAGACACGCTTCTGCAAGATTCTGCTGCCGCCGGAGTTGCGCGACTATTACAACGACAAACTGAACTTCAAGAACGAGTTTGACCTGAACATCGCGCTCACCTCGTTTGCGCTCATCAACATCGATGAGTTTGATAAGACGACTAACTCTCAGCAGATTGTGCTGAAGTATCTGTTGTCGTCGAGCGACGTGAAGTTCCGTCCGCCCTACGGCAAGACCATCAAGCAGTATCGCCGCTACACCTCGTTCATCGGCACCACCAATCAGCAACAGCCGCTGGTCGATCCCACGGGTTCGCGCCGCTTCGTCTGTGTGGGCATCCCGGCAGGCAAGAACATCGACTTCACCGACAATCTCAACCATCGCCAGCTCTATGCCCAGGCCCTCCACCTCTTTAATAAGGGTGAGCGCTTCTGGCTGGAGGATGAGGAGATACAGACGCTGATAGAGGAGAACGTGCCCTACCAGCGCACCATCGACCTGGTGGAGATGATCAACGAGACGTTCCGCAAGCCCAAGGACGGCGAGGGCCGGTGGTGGAGCACGTCGGAGATACTTGCCACGTTCTCAGGCCGTTATGCCTACTTCGATGCCAAGCGGGCCACGCCTGCCGTGCTGGGCAAGTCGATGAACAACTACCGCTTCAACTTCCGCCACCGCATGGTGAACGGCTGTTCGGAGTACTGGCTCTGCGAGAAGTGAGGCTTTTATCTACAACATTTTCTTCATTTCTGCAAGTCTATTGCACAAAAAATGCGCTATTTTATGCAATACGGGATAAAATACTGCATAAAATGACTATTCTGTTCCCTTCGTTCATACGATTCTGAGCCCATACTTCGTGGACATTCTTGGAGATGGCCTCTGCAAGTGCCATCAATTATTCCGCCTTTGCCAAAACAGTCATAGTTTTGGGGTGAAAGGAATGGCTTTTGGCCAATACTACCAACAATGGGCAACTTTGATTGTTGCTCTTCTTCGACTTGTTCTTTGATTTGCTGTTTCTTTTTTGCCTTGTATGCCTTGTCAATACAGCTTGAAGAACAATAGAGAGTCGTCATTTTGTGCGCAATAAAGTACTTACCGCACCACTGGCATCGCTTCTTTAAATCCATAAATGTCTGTCACTATAATGATTATACTCTGCGGGAAAACCGCCTTTATCTTATCACTCTTTCCCGCAATTTCTCACTGTGTATCACGTTGTCCCATCAATAGCGTTTTGGACTTTTCTCATCGTGTATCAAGTTTGTCCCAAATATTGCTTTGCAGACAGGTGTTAGAACATCAGTTTTACACCCACGGTAGAAACACGGTACAAAAATAGGTCGAAAAACTGGGATAAACAAAAAAGGGACTTGAAGTGTTAAAATGACGAAAGTCCCTCAAAATGAGAGACTTTCTAATAGTTGTTCTGAATTGTTCAGAGTTGTTTTAGTCATTCTACTTTCCCACGCAGAAGTGCTTGAAGATATTACCTAAGACTTCGTTGGGGGTGATTTGGCCGCCGGTGATTTCAGCGAGGGTGTCGAGAGTGAGACGGAGATCTTCGGAGAGGAGGTCTCCGCTGAGTTGCATCTGCAGACCGTCGATGACACGCTGTAGGTGTTCGTTAGCGCGAATCAGCGCATCGTAGTGGCGGGTGTTGGTGACAATGACGTCGGCATCTGTGGCTTTGGGGGCTGCATCGATTAGCTGTTGGCGAAGTTGGTCGAGGCCAATGCCAAATTTAGCCTGGAAGTGTTCGGTTTTATTCTCGATGCATATCACGGTCTGGTCATCGCGGACATAGATGTCAGGGTAGGGGATGCCGGGCTCTGTCATCATGAGGATGATCTGGGCGCGCTGGGCGGCTGATATGGAACGGTCGATGCCCATGAGCTCAATTTTATCAGAGGTGTGACGGATGCCGGCTGTGTCGATGAAACGGAAGGTGATGCCGCCCAACTGAATAGTATCTTCGATGGCATCGCGGGTTGTGCCCTGAATGTCACTGACTATGGCTCTTTCTTCGCCTACAAGAGCGTTAAGTAGGGTGCTTTTGCCTACGTTTGGAGCACCGACTATTGCCACGGGTATACCATTCTTGAGTGCATTGCCGGCATGGAAAGAGTCGGCTAAGCGGGTGATGTGGTTGTAGATGGTTTTCGTAAGCTCCATGAGCTCGCTGCGATCAGCAAATTCGAGGTCTTCGTGGTCTGAGAAGTCGAGTTCGAGTTCGAGGAGAGATGTGAGTTTGAGTAGTTGTTCGCGCAGTTGGGCAAGCTTGGAAGAGAAGTGCCCTCTGAGCTGGCTCATGGCAATCTTGTGGGTTGCCTCGTTGGTTGAGGCGATGAGGTCGGCCACGGCCTCGGCCTGCGAGAGATCCATCTTGCCATTGAGGTAGGCGCGCATAGTGTATTCGCCTGGATTAGCCATGCGGCAGCCGTTCTTCACAAGCAGTTCCAATACCTTGTTTAATATATAGTGCGAGCCGTGACAGGAGATTTCAGCGGAGTCTTCGCCGGTGTAGCTATGGGGAGCGCGGAAGATGGAGACTAGCACTTCGTCGAGGGGAAGGGGATGCTGTGACACAGCATCATACTCGACGATGTGTCCGTAGTGGATGGTATTTGCGGGGTATGATTGCAAATCGCCTTTGCCTCGGAAGACATGAGAAAGAATCTCAAGCGACTGGGGGCCTGAGATTCTTATGATTCCAATGGCACCACCAGGAGCAGTGGCCAGTGCACAGATGGTTTCGTTGCTCATTTCTTCTTTGCCCAGGTATTAGCGAGAATAATGAATATCATCAATACTAGAAAGAAGATAACCGCTGATGCTAAATGCACCTGGGGATCAGAACCCAAGAAAGGCTGGACGAAGCAGAATACAGCTCCAATCACACTGACGATTGCCATGATGATGCGGAGTCTGTTGATATTGACTTTTTCCCGTTCTTCTTCACTGGCTGTGTTGTAGCCTGCAATAAGTTTATCGCCCTTACCCATCAGAAAGATGACGGCAAGGACGATAAAAGCTATTGCAAAAATAATACCTGGAATCATATTCTATCAAGTACTTTTTCAATCAGGGTATCGATGGAGTTCTTATACTCTGTGTTCATTTTCTGGGCGTAACGGTTAGCGATGACCATGCAGCAGGTCATGGCGCGATGGCCCAGCAGCGAGGCAAGACCAGCGAGGGCTGATGACTCCATCTCGAAATTACAGATGTTCATGCCTTCATACTCGAAAGCCTCGATTTTCTTGTTTTGATCAGGATCAAGGACATCAGCACGGAGCACACGTCCCTGGGGACCGTAGAATCCGCCACATGCAACGGTGTATCCCCTCACCATATCGTCACCTGCAACGCGGTCGATGAGCTCACGGTCGGCTATTGCCACATAAGGAGCACCTTTGATGGGGTTCCACTGCATGTGCTCGCAGAAGGCCTTCTCCATCTCGAGGTCGCACACTTGGTTACGTCCTGCGTAGTAGTTAAGCAGTCCGTCGAAACCTATACTCTTAACAGAGGCGATGAATGAGCCAGTTGGAGTGAATGGCTGCAGTCCGCCACAGGTACCGATACGTACCATCGTCAGAGTGCGATGCTCATCATTCTCCTCGCGTGTCTCATAATTGATATTGGCAAGTGTGTCGAGCTCATTAGCAACGATATCGATGTTGTCGCAGCCGATGCCATGACTCTGGGCGGTGATGCGCTTGCCCTTGTAGATGCCTGTGATGGTGTGGAACTCACGGCTGCTCACCTCGTGTTCGATACTGTCGAAATGGTTGGCAACGGTGTTTACTCTTGCAGGGTCACCTACCAGTATCACTTTATCGGCCAGGAATTCAGGCTTCAGATGCAGATGGAAACAAGAGCCGTCGGCATTGATGATCAGTTCTGATTCAGGAAATTTTCTTTTCATAAGCTTTATGTTTTTAGGGGTTTATAATTTTGTTTTCGTTATTCCGGATCAGCTTATTTAGCTGCATAATACTTCTTGAGAGTTGAAGTTCCTGCTGTTCTGCCTCGAGAATCTCTGTGCTAAGAGCCATTTTGTCGTCAGCATTTGCCTTTGCATAGTAAGCACGCAATTTCTCGAGATTGTCCTTTATCTCGTTCAGTCGCTTCTCAGTGGATTTGAGCTCGTGATAGAGTGTTATGTTATCTGCATCGCGGAACTGAGTCTCGGAGGTATATGTGGTATTGTCGTTGACCATGAAACTCATTTTCGGCTTTGAGTCTTTCTTATCCGACCCTGTCTTGATGCTGTTTATTCTTGCAAGGGCGTCTTTACGTGCATTGCCGTTGCCCCAGGTTTTGGCAATGCTGCTTATGGAAGCAAGGTCATGGAGCTGCTGGTTGGTGTAGCTGTCGAGGTTATATGTATGACGAGATGTAGGAGGGATGAATGTGTATACGCATACCTTACCCTCAGGCTGACGACGGTCGGTAACGAAATAGCCTATCTGGCTGAGCTCGTCGATGACGTACATATAATCGTTGGCCTCGGAGTTGAAAGGCATTCCGATGTTCTCTGGTTTGAAGAATTTGCCTCCTTCAGAGTCATAGCGGGTCATGAAGATGTCATAGCCTCCGATGCTTTCACTTCCCTTTGCAGCGAAATAGAAAGTGATGCCGTCGGCCATCATAAAGGGGTAGTTAGCCTCTATAATGCCTTCATCGATGCCGTTGAGGGGCAGGGGTGAGCTCCACTCTGCACCAAGCTTGTCGCTTGTAAAGAGTTGCATGCGATTATTGTCATCATTGTTTGAGAAGTAGCATTTGTTGCCCATCTCGTTGAGGAACACATAGTTATCGGGATGGTCTTCACTTCTGAAGAATTTATCATAGGTGGTAAGCTTGCCTGTTTCAGGATTGATGCGGATGGAAGAGAGGAAATCGGCCTTGTCAACCACGATAGAGTCGACGAAGACAATCTGTTGTGTAGCCTCACGCATCTCTGTGATACGCGGGTCTTCCTGAGGTTGTTCAACCACAACCTTGGGTTTTACCTTGACTTTCTTCTTCTGAGCCTGTAACGTAAGTGGTACAAGCAAAGCGAGTGCTACTATAGCTATGTTTTTTATTCTCATTATGTTACGTCTCTCCTATAAGTTTGTTATCTGAGTTGAGGGCTCTCCAAATACTGTAGCGCGCCTCAGTATTAATCTGTTCAATAGCGTCGTATAAGTGCTTGATGTCTGAACGATGCGAGTCGGTTTCGTATGGACATTGCTTCTTTTGCTTCTGATAGCCTTGCTGCTCAGCGTAGGCCTTGATCTCTTGTTCCTCAATCATGCACAACGGACGGATTATTGTCAGTGGCATCTTACGCATTTTGAGCAGTGCCGGCATAGTATCGAACCGGCCTTGGAAGGTGAGATTCATCAGAGCTGTATGGATGAGATCGTCCTGGTGGTGCCCTAAGGCAATCTTGTTGCAGCCGAGTTCCTGAGCGAGATTGAACAGTTGCTTACGACGATTCCAAGAACAGAGGAAACAAGGTTGCTTCTGTCTGCGAGCATCTCTGGAATTCTTGACGGCTTCAGGGCCAATCTCGAAACTTGTGGTCTTCACGTGGAGTCTGACATTGAGCGTATCGCAGAAGGATTGCAGATAGCTGGTGTCAGTCTCGTAACGGATGTTCTCCATCCTCACGTGTAGAGCCTCGACACTGAATCGTGGGTGATCAATCTTTGCACGCTTTGCCAAGAGTTCCAATAGCAGGAGCGAGTCCTTGCCACCAGAGAGTCCCACGAGTATACGGTCATCATCTTCTATCAGATGATAAGTAGCCATCGCCTTGACAAAACGTTCGTTTAAACGATGCCAGAGGCGACGGCTTTCTATATCAGTTTTACTTTTCTCCACGCAGGTGCTTGTCCATATTCAGAGCGGCACGACGACCATCGCCCATAGCGAGTATCACCGTTGCACCACCACGTACGATGTCACCACCAGCGAAGATCTCGCTGCGAGAAGACTGCATCTCCTCGCTTACAGCGATAGTGTTCTTGCGGCCAAGCTCTAAGCCATCGATAGACTTTGGAACCAGTGGGTTAGGCGATACGCCTACAGCCACGATAACCTGATCTATGTCGAGTGTTACGGTCTTGCCCTCAACGGGTACAGGACTACGACGACCAGAGGCATCTGGCTCACCAAGCTCCATCACCTGAAGAATGGCCTGCTTTACAGCACCAGTCTCATCAGCGATATACTCGATGGGGTTGTGAAGAGTCAGGAAGTTGATACCTTCCTCCTTGGCATGCTTAACCTCCTCGAGACGTGCAGGCATCTCTACCTCTGAACGACGGTAAACGAGAGTTACCTCAGCACCAAGGCGCTTGGCAGTACGGCAAGAGTCCATAGCGGTGTTACCACCACCTACTACAAGCACACTTTTAGCAGGATTCAATGGCGTATCGGTCTTCGGGTTAGCAGCATCCATGAGGTTCACACGAGTAAGATACTCGTTAGATGACATGATGTTGATGCTGTTCTCACCAGGGATATTCATAAAGTTAGGTAGGCCAGCACCTGAGCCTATGAAGATACCCTTAAAGTCTTGAGCCTCAAGCTGTTCTATACTGATGGTCTTACCTACGATAACGTCGGTCTGGAAGTGAACGCCCATCTTGGCGAGGTTCTCGATCTCGACATCTACAATCTTATTGGGCAAACGGAATTCTGGAATACCATACTTCAGCACACCACCGATTTCATGCAGAGCCTCGAAGACATATACGTCGTAACCCTTCTTCACCATATCGCCCGCGAAAGACAGTCCTGCAGGACCAGAACCTACTACAGCAATCTTGATGCCGTTTGCAGGTGCGATCTCAGGCAGAGAGATGTTTCCACTCTCTCGCTCGAAGTCGGCTGCGAAACGCTCCAGATAGCCGATAGCCACAGCGGGTTCGTTCATCTTCAGATGGATACACTTGCTCTCGCACTGCTTCTCCTGGGGACAAACACGTCCGCAGACAGCGGGTAGGGCAGAGGTGTTCTTAAGAACTTTCGCGGCTGCCAGGAACTGACCACGCTCGATGTTCTTTATGAATGATGGGATATTGATATTTACAGGACATCCCTCAACGCAAGTAGGCTTACCGCAATCGAGACAACGCTTGGCCTCTGTCATCGCCATCTCCTTTGTCAGACCAATGTTAACCTCCTCTGTACGAGTGGTTGCACGATATACGGGATCGAGCTCGGGCATGATGACACGCTCAATCTGAGTGCGCTCCTTTGGCTTCATAGAAGCACGGAGTTCCTTACGCCAATCTGCATCACGGTCTGTCAGAATCTCAATAGTATCGTTGGTTGGATCGTCATCCATCACGATGTCTGTTGTCTTGGCGGCTTTATCGGCATTCTCATCGACATTGCCAATATGTTCCTCGTAGTGAGCTAGTTCTTCTTGCTCCTCGCGCTTAAAGGTACCCATGCGCTTGAACATCTCGTCCCAGTCAACGAGGGCACCGTCGAACTCTGGACCATCGATGCAGACAAACTTCGTCTTGCCACCAATAGTAAGACGACATGCTCCACACATACCAGTACCATCGACCATGATTGTATTCAATGATACTTCGCAGGGGATGTTATGCTTCTGAGCGGTGAGGTTAGAGAACTTCATCATGATTGGAGGTCCGATTGCAAATACCTTATCGACGTGCTCCTGCTCGAAAAATTTCTCCATACCAACGGTCACTACGCCCTTCTCGCCGTAGCTACCATCATCGGTCATGATGATTACCTCGTCAGAGCTCTCACGAACCTTATCCTCGAGGATAATCAGGTCTTTGCTACGACCAGCCATTACGGAGAGGACTCTGTTGCCAGCAGCCTTCAGCGCCTGGATGATAGGCAACATAGGAGCCACACCGAGGCCACCACCAGCACATACTACTGTACCGTATTTCTCGATGCGTGTGGGGTTACCCAGAGGACCAACTACGTCGGCTACGAAGTCACCCTCGCCAAGTGCACAGAGTTTCTTTGAAGAGAGTCCTACCATCTGAACCACCAATGTGATAGTGCCTTTCTCGATGTCGGCTCCAGCGATGGTCAGAGGCATACGTTCACCCTTCTTGTCAACACGCACAATCACGAAGTTGCCAGCCTTACGGCTCTTTGCAATCAGTGGAGCTTCAATCTCAAAAAGAAATACTTTCTCTGAGAATTGCTCTTTTCTTACAATTTTGTTCATATTCGTTTAGTTTTGTATTGTGATTAGTCAATGATATCGCAGCCCATGTAAGGAACGAGAGCTGCAGGAATCTTGATGCCATTCTCCGTCTGGTTGTTCTCCAGCAGGGCGGCAACGATGCGAGGCAGAGCAAGGGCAGAGCCGTTGAGCGTATGACAGAGCTCAGGCTTTTTGCTTCCCTCAGGACGATAACGACACTTCAGACGGTTAGCCTGATAGGTGTCGAAATTAGATACTGACGATACCTCGAGCCAGCGACCTTGAGCCTCAGAGTATACCTCGAAGTCGTAGCAGATGGCAGAGGTGAAACTCTGATCGCCACCGCAAAGCAGAAGAATACGATATGGGAGTTCGAGCTTCTTAAGCAGTCCCTCTACATGTTCCAGCATCTCCTTATGACTCTCCTTAGAGTGCTCAGGCTTGTCGATGCGCACAATCTCAATCTTTGAGAACTCATGCAGACGGTTCAGTCCGCGAACATCTTTTCCATAAGATCCTGCTTCACGACGGAAACATTGTGTGTAGGCGCAGTTCTTGATAGGCAGATCCTTCTCGTCGAGAATGACATCGCGATAAATATTCGTAACAGGCACCTCAGCCGTCGGAATAAGATAGAAGTCATCAACTTCACAGTGATACATCTGACCTTCTTTGTCGGGCAGCTGACCTGTACCATAACCAGAAGCCTGGTTTACTACTGTTGGAGGCATGATTTCTGTATAGCCCGCTTTGTTAGCCTCTGCGAGGAAGAAGTTTATCAGTGCACGCTGTAGCTGAGCACCCTTACCGATATAAACAGGGAATCCTGCACCAGTAATCTTCACACCAAGATCGAAATCGATGAGATTGTATTTCTTGGCGAGTTCCCAGTGGGGCAGGGGATTGGTAATACCCAGGGAAGGATTGACATCCCAGTTGCCAACGGTATCGGCATCTGTACACTCCTTAAGATTTGATTTTACTACGTGGTTATCCTCAGCGGCCTTGCCCTCAGGAACCTCATCGTATGGTATATTAGGAATCTGGCAGAGCAATGTTGTCATCTCTTCCTGTGCCTTGGCCATCGTATCGTCAAGCTCCTTGGATTTCTCCTTGAGCTGAGCCACCAGGGCCTTTATCTGCTCGGACTCGTCTTTCTTTCCTTCTTTCATCAATCGGCCAATCTGACCAGAAAGCTGTTTCTGCTCGTTCAGGCACTTGTCGAGTTCCTGCTGAGCCTCACGGCGTTTCTTGTCTACGGCCAGTACTTCATCGATGGCTTGCTGTGCATTGTTGAAATGCTTCTTCTCCAAGCCACGAACTACACGTTCAGTTTGCTCACTAATGAGTTTGAGTGTTAACATATTAAATACGTATTTATTTGTTGATATCTGTTCTAAGGTGCAAAATTACAAATTTCTTACGATATACCAAAGTATTCTTTAAAAAAACTATTAAAAGTAAGGCTATAAAAGCAGAAATCCCTCTCTCCATAGGAGAGAAGGACTCTGTTGTTTGTTTGGAATAAGTTTTTTTTCTTTTAATGTTTAGGCCTCAGCGTTGGGGATTACTGAGACAACGCTCTTGTTGAACTTGCCCTTGTGGAAGTTAACAGTACCGTCTACGAGAGCGTAGAGAGTATCGTCCTTACCAATAGCGACATTGCTACCTGCGTTGTGCTTTGTACCGCGCTGGCGAACGATGATGTTACCAGCTACACACTGCTGACCGCCGAAAATCTTAATGCCCAGTCGCTGAGCTGCGCTCTCACGACCGTTCTTAGAACTACCTACACCTTTTTTATGAGCCATTTCTAAGTCCTCCTTGATTTAAGCGATTACTGATTTAACTTCAACCTGAGTGAACTGCTCACGATGACCGTTGCGCTTACGAGAGTCCTTGCGACGCTTCATCTTGAATACAATCACCTTGTCACCCTTTACGAGTGGGTTGATTACTTCACATACTACCTTTGCTCCCTCTACGGTCGGAGCACCTACCTTTACTGCACCGTCAGCATCTACGAGCAGTACCTTGTCAAATTCAACAGTCTTACCTGCCTCAACATCTTTGATGTGATGCACGAAGAGCTTGTTTCCTTGCTCTACCTTGAACTGCTGACCCTGAATCTCTACAATTGCGTACATTATTTATTTATTGTATTAAAGGGTTTTTTCCGCGAGGCGGCATACGTTCGTAAGCACTTGACTCTGCCCCAACGGACTCAAATCGGGGTGCAAAGGTACTAATTTTCTTTGAACTTTGAACTTCGAGCTTTGAACTTTGTATTTAGTTTTATGAAAGTTTAACAAATCGGGAAGGGAAATAAAAAAAGCGACGACTTTCGCAAGTGATCGCTCCAAACCTTCAATAGGTATTAGTTTCCTAAGGTAAAAAGATTGTTTTCAGGATAACGTCTGCAAAGGTAGGCCTTTTTTTTCAATCCCACAAACTTTTTCTTGTTTTTTTTTATAAAACCCTATTTGTGTACCCGCACAACTGCAAAATTTATCAAATATTAACATCTTTATGCGCGCAATCGATTGAATTACCGATATAAAAAGAGGATTTATTCCTCCTTTGTGGCCTGTGTATTTGCAGGAGATTCAGTTGGCTCTTGATTTACTTCTGCAGGCTCTGATGGCTTGTCACTTTTTTGAATTGAATTACCCATTTCGTCAAGTTCGATATATTCGTCAATTCCTTCTAGGTCAAGTGAGTCAAGTCCGACAGAGTCGGAATCGGCTACATGGTATGTGTATGCACAGTTCATATACATCTCTTGACGGATATTCTCATCTTTCGGTTTGCCGAACTTCGCATGATACTGCTGGAAATTCTTGTCGCCTAGCACGCTCTGGAAGAAATATCCGCAGATAGGTAGAGCGGTACGAGAGCCCTGTCCCAGTTGGCCTGTGCGGAAATGGATGCTGCGATACTCGCCTCCAACCCATGCGCCAGCAACGAGTTTTGGTGATACTCCCACGAACCAGGCATCAGAGTGATTATTTGATGTTCCTGTCTTACCACCAAATTCAGTATCTTTATCGAAAGCACCTACATAGCCCCAAAGACTCATAGATGTACCTCCGCGCTCGCGAAGACCGCCAAGTAGCATCTGTTGCATAAGGTAGGCACTCTTATACGGTATCGCCTGACGTTGTTCCGTAGGACCTGCATATATCTCCTTTCCATCGCGGTCGAGGATACGAACTACCAATACAGGATCATGTGCCTTTCCATCGTTTGCTATGGTACAATAGCTGTTTACGAGTTCAAGCAGATTGACATCGCTAGAGCCCAATGCAAGTGAAGGAGTAGGGTCGAGTTTACTCTTTATTCCCATGTTATGAGCAGTGTTGACGATATTCTTGATACCGACCTCCTGACCAAGCTTTACAGCGATGGAATTGACACTTTGTGCGAAGGCTACCTTAAGAGGCATAGAGTCACCGGTGAAGTAGCCGTTTGCATTTGTCGGAGCCCATGTCACGTCTTTCTTTGAGGCCGGGTCCCAAGCTTTCATCGCGAAATATGAATCCTGACGACGATCACATGGTGTTAATCCCTGATTCATCGCTTCTGTATATACAAAGAGCTTGAATGTAGAACCTGGCTGACGCTGAGCTGTAACCTTGTCATACTTCCATGATTTGAAGTCGATATCGCCCACCCATGCTTTTACATGTCCTGTCTCAGCCTCCATAGCTACGAAACCACAATGCATGAATCGAACCATATAGCGGATGGAGTCCATCGTTGACATAACTTTCTCTATCTGGCCTCCATCGTAGTCGAATACCTTAACCTTATGAGGCAGATTGAGATAATAATTGATAGAATCCTCGTTTCCATCGAATTTCTGCTTTAGTGTCTTATAGTAAGGCTGTCGTTTGGCTATATCCTCGATGAAATTGCGTATTTCCTGATGACGCTCATCCTGCCAGGGATTGGTAGAACCCCAGTGGTTGTTGAAGTTGTTCTGGACCTGGCGCATCTGTTTGCGGGCTGCCTCCTCAGCATATTTCTGCATGCGTGTATCAACAGTGGTATATATCTTCAGTCCATCGGTATATAGGTCATAGTCGTTGTCCTTACACCATTCTTTGAGATAACTTGCCACTGCCTCACGGAAATATGTCGCCTGACCATCATATGCATTTTCTACGCTGAAATCGAGTTCTATCGGCTTTGCTTTAAGTGTGTCGCACTCTTCTTCTGTGAGGTCACCATGCTGACGCATCAGGTCGAGAACGATATTACGACGCTTCAGTGAATTCTCAGGATTAATGAGCGGATTGTAATAAGTTGTTGCCTTAAGCATTCCAACCAATACAGCAGCCTGTTCTGTAGTAAGATCCTTTGGGGCACAACCGAAATATGTCTTACATGCAGTCTTGATACCAAAGGCATTTGAACCGAAGTCAACGGTGTTGGCGTACTGCGTCAGAATCTCATTCTTTGAGAAGAAATACTCTAGTTTGTATGCTGTAATCCACTCCTTGCTCTTCATTATGAGCATCTTCAGACCTGGTATGTTGCCAAGCAGACCTGTAGAGTATTCCGAGCGAGTGCGGAAGAGATTCTTTGCTAATTGTTGAGTGATGGTAGAGGCTCCACGGGCATCACGATGTAGGAGATATTCTTTTGCAACAGCGGCAAAGGCCGTATAGTCTATGCCGTGATGGGAATAGAATCGTTCATCCTCTGTGTCGATAAGAGCTTTCCAGAATACAGGATTCACCTCTTCGTATTTCACAGGAGTACGGTTTTCGCTGAAGAACTTACCAATCATCACATTATCGGCACTATATATCTCTGATGCCTGCGACGGACGTTTGTTCTTGATGGTAGCCATAGAAGGTGACTTTCCGAAGAGCCACAGGAAATTGGTGTCTACGGCACCCAGATAGATAAAGAAAGCCGCAATTAATGAAACAATCGCCACAAGTATCTTTACATACCAGGGGCGACCCTTATATAAACTCTTATACCAAGGCCAGATGCCTTTTATGAAGTTTAAAACCTTATTTGCAATCTCTTTCATATCTCTTTTGATAATATGTAGTTGATGATGTCTTCTTTTTGGTCAGGATGAAACCAGCGAATATTTGGGTCTTTCTTATACCAGGTAAGTTGTTTGCGAGCGTATCGGCGAGTGTTCCCCTTGATGCGTTCAATGGCTTCTTCTAATGGCCATCGTCCTTCAAGATAGTTGAATAGTTCTTTGTAACCAACTGTGTTTAAGGCATTTTGTTCGCGTAATGCATATACGCTTTCAGCCTCTTTCAGCAATCCCTGTTGCATCATCTGATCCACTCTTGCGTTAATACGATGATATAACTCATCCCTGTCACGATTCAGACCTATCTTAACGATCTTAAATGGACGCTGTTTCTTCTCTCTCTTACGGAAAGAGGTATATGTCTTACCCGTCATCGTGCATATCTCCAGGGCGTGAACCACCCTCTTGGGATTCTGGCGATCTACTATAGCGTAGTATTCTGGGTCGAGACGTTGCAGTTCTTCGCAGAGCTTTTCAAGACCTTTCTCCTCAAGTCGTCTTTTCATCGTCTCTCGTGTTATGTCATCGATAGTGGGGATATCATCGATTCCATCGCATACTGCATCGATATACATCATGCTACCTCCTGACATCAGAGCGTAGTTGCTTGTCTTGAAAAGATCTTCCAAAACCTCCAGTACCTGTTGTTCAAAGAGCGATGCACTATAATAATCATGAAGGCTCAGTGTACCTACGAAATAGTGCTTTATACCTTGCATCTCTGCATCTGTAGGCTTGGCAGTACCTATGCTCAGTTCTTTGTAGATCTGACGGGAGTCGGCATTAATGACTGGAATGTCGAAGTGTCGGGCTATATCGAGGCATAATTGTGTCTTGCCTACTGCCGTCGGCCCTGTGATGACTATAAGCGTCTTGTCCAATTATCTGATTACACCTCGTTTTGAGTTCTCAATGAACGAGCAGATATATTCAACCTCCTTAGAGTCAGGGAACTGTTCGCGTGCCATAGACACACCATCTTTCAGAACCCCCTGGGAATAGATGATACGATAAGCCTCGTGGATAGCTTCGATGGTCTCACGTGGGAATCCTCTACGGCGTAGACCTACGAGATTCACTCCTGCATAACGTACAGGCTCCTTGCCTGCAATCACATAAGGAGGGATGTCCTGACTAGTACGTGTACCACCCTGGAACATGATATATCCGCCTACGTGGAGGAACTGGTGGAAAAGACATGTGGCAGAGATAATGGCATAGTCGTCGACAACCACCTCACCAGCAAACTTTGTAGAGTTGCCGATTATACAGCCATTGCCGATTACGCAGTCATGTCCGATATGCATGTTCTCCATAAGGAGATTTCCATTGCCGACAACAGTCTTTCCCTTAGATGCAGTTCCGCGACTGATGGTAACATTCTCTCGGATAGAGTTGTTGTCACCGATTTCGCAGGTGGTCTCTTCACCTTGGAACTTCAGGTCTTGGGGTTTGGTGGATATACTTGCACCAGGAAAGATCTCGTTGTTGTTGCCAAGACGGGTTCCGAAATGCAATGTCACACCATTATATAACTTATTGTTGTCACCAATAACAACATTCTTGTCGATTACGCAGAAAGGACCAATAATGTTACCATCACCAAGTTTTGCCTCAGGGTCGATAACTGCTAAAGGATGAATCTGATTTGCCATATTCTTTACTTGTTTTTTACGATTTGAGCGGTGAAAGTCGCCTCAGCAACAACATGATCGCCAACGAAGATATATCCCTTCATTGAAGAGATACCATGACGTACTGGAGCCAGCAGGTCAACCTTGAAGATAAGGGTGTCACCGGGAACAACTTTCTGACGGAATTTTACATCGTTGATCTTCATGAAGTAGGTACTCCACTCCTTAGGATTCTCCAGTGTGTTCAGCACCAGCAGACCTCCGCACTGAGCCATTGCCTCTATCTGAAGTACGCCCGGCATTACAGGCTCTTCTGGGAAGTGACCTTGGAAGAATGGCTCATTGGATGTGATATTCTTGATACCTACGATTGTGTTAGCACCAAGAGATGTCACCTTATCCACAAGCTGCATGGGATAGCGGTGTGGAAGGAGTTCACGGATACGGTTTACGTCCATTATCGGTTCTTCGTTCGGATCATATACAGGTGCCTGAATCTCATGCTTGCGAATCTCCTTACGCATCAGACGGGCAAACTTGTTGTTGATGGTATGACCAGGACGTGTGGCAATGATACGGCCCTTGATAGGTTTGCCGATAAGTGCCATGTCGCCAATGATATCGAGAAGCTTGTGTCGGGTGCACTCATTGTCCCATTGCAATGGCTTGTGCTGTATATATCCTAAGTCTGTGGCGTCGCGATGTTCTACGTGAAGCATGTCTGCCAGCATGTCGAGACGATCCTGAGTGGTCTGGCGCTCATAGATAACGATAGCATTATCGAGGTCACCGCCTTTAATCAGGTTTGCCTGCAATAAAGGCTCGATATCACGAACGAAGACGAAGGTACGTGCACTTGCAATCTCCTCTGCATACTTTGATGGGTCATCAAGGGTCGCAAACTGCGAACTGATAAACTTTGACTCAAAAGAACACATTGCTGTTATTGAGAAGTCTTCATCGGGTAGGATAGTGATACAAGAGCCTGTCTGTTCGTCCTTTACCTCAATTTTCTTGCGGATGACGTACCAGTCCTTTGGTGCGTTCTGTTCTTCGATACCAACTTCTCTAATCTTCTCAACATACTTAATCGCTGATCCGTCTAGGATAGGAAACTCTGGACCATTAACCTGTATCAAACAGTTGTCGATGCCAAGGGCATAAAGTGCTGAGAGTCCGTGCTCTACAGTAGAACATTTTGCTTCGCCCTTGCCAAGTACCGTTCCACGCTGGGTGTCAACGACATTCTCTGCGATAGCATCAATGACAGGTTCGCCTTCGAGGTCGATACGCTGAATCTTGTATCCTGTATTCTCAGGAGCAGGATTAAACGTTACTGTAAGGTTCAAACCTGTATGCAGTCCCTTTCCGAACAAAGAAAAACTGCCTTTCAAAGTTTTCTGCTTCATATTTTGATTTTCTTGTTTGTTACTTTTTGATTTCCTCCTTCAGAGCATCCAGTTCACGCTGAAGAGCAGCTATCTGGCGATACATATCAGGCAACTTGGCATCGAGGGCCCTTGCCTTGAAGAACATCTTCGGGTTGACAGCAGGCGAACCGATAAGTTGTTCGCCATCGCCTTTAGTATCACCGATAACACCACACTGAGCACCAATGAAAGTCTTATCCTTGACGTGGATGTGCCCAGCAAAACCGGCCTGACCGCCAACCATACACCATGCTCCGATCTTCGTTGAACCAGCCATACCTACTTGTGCAGACATAACCGTACTCTCTCCGATCTCACAATTGTGGGCTACCTGAATGAGATTGTCGAGTTTTACGCCTTTGTGAATGATTGTCTGTCCCATAGTCGAACGGTCGATACATGTGTTTGCGCCAATCTCGACATCATCTTCGATAATTACGATTCCGATCTGTGGAATCTTGTCATATCCTTCTGCATTAGGAGCAAAGCCAAAGCCATCGGCTCCAATAACGGAACCGGCATGAATTGTAACGTTATTTCCTATTTTGCACCCTTGGTACACAGTAATATTAGGAAAAAGGGTACATTTTTCACCAATTGTCACTCCGTCACCAATAACGGTATTTGGATATATCTGGGTGTTATCTCCAATCACAGCACCATCACCGATGCATGCAAAGGCTCCGATGTATACGTTTTCGCCAATTTTTGCCTTCTCTGATATGAAAGCATGATGGTCGATACCTGTCTTACGAGGTTTCATCGACTCATATAATTGAAGCAGCTTGGCAACACTCTCATAAGCGTTCTTAACACGTATGAGCGTTGCTGCCACAGGCTTTTCCAGCTCTACGTCTTCGTTGATAAGTACAACGCTAGACTGTGTATCGTAGATGTAATGAGTGTATTTTGGATTTGACAGGAAAGAGATTGCTCCAGGCTTTCCCTCTTCGATTTTTGCAAAACTGGTAATGGCGGCATTTTCGTTGCCCTCCACACGTCCACCGATCATGTCGGCAACTTGCTTGGCTGTAAATTCCATATCTTTCGTTATGTTTTATTTCTATTTGACTGCAAAGATAGCAAAAAAAATTAGAAACGCTGATAACAAAGATAATATTTTCTTATTTTTTTTGAAAGTAACTGAACATTTAGCAATTCGGAAGCTTCGGAAATATCGCGAACAGAACCGTCTTTGTAAAGAATTGTGATACTGTCGTCATCCACGTTATACATATCTTTTGAGATGGTGTTAACACTCATAAGATAGTGTGCGTCATCGATGGAGATATCAAGCTTTTGAGCTATCTTCTCCTTTAATTCTGCGATTCTGTCTTCTGTGATGGGTTCTTCGTGAACCTCAACCTTGAAGATCTTTCTGTCGAGCATGTCTGTGGCAAGGGTAGATAGAATCTTATCGCTGTGATGCTTCCATGCTTTCATTGCGCTCCAGATGTCAGAATCGTCGAGCTCTCCATAATTCTCTAAAGCCTCAGGGTGAGTGTCAAACCAAGCAGCATCTACGTTATTGCTGAGGAAGTAATAGAGTGCTGGTGATGCGAACACATCCTGGCCCGTCTTTATCAGATCCTTAGCTCTTGTGAGCATGTTGATGAGCACCTTTTCATATGCCACGCAGGTGCGATGCAGATATACCTGCCAATACATCAGACGACGTGTTGTGAGGTAATTTTCAAGTGAATATATTCCTTTATGTTCCACTACAAGCGAATCGTCTATCACGTTGAGCATCTTAATGATACGTGCGGAGCCGATGTTGCCTTCTGTTACCCCTGTATAGAACGAATCACGTCGTAGATAGTCAAGTCTGTCCATATCCAATTGACTTGATATCAACTGGTGCAGAAAGTTCTTTCCATACTCACCTTTGAAGATGGATATAGCCAGATTCAGCTGACCATTAAAGTCGCTGTTTATCTTCTCCATCATCATCAGCGAGATCTCCTCATGGGAAATGCCATGTATCAGTGTGTTCTCAAGGACATGCGAGAAAGGGCCGTGTCCGATATCATGCATCAGAATGGCGGCTTCTACCGCTTCAGCTTCAGAATCGAAAATAAAGTTACCCTTCTCTTGAAGTGAGCGCACAGATTCTGTCATCAGGTAGAAGGCACCAAGCGAATGCTGAAATCTGGTATGTCTGGCACCTGGATATACTACAGATGCCAGCCCGAGTTGATTAATTCTGTTAAGGCGCTGAAACAACGGATGCTCTACAATATTGTAGAGCAGTCCGCGTGGTATCTTTATAAATCCGAATACCGGATCGTTGATGATCTTTGAGTCTCCCACTTAAATCTGTATTATATAATACCTGCCTTTTTAAGCTCAGCAGACATCTGTTGTTGGAGCTCCTGTGCCTTCTGGCCTGCAACCTCTGCAAAGTCATTGTCGGCATATGCATAGATAATACCGCGAGAACTGTTTACCAATAGTCCGCAGTCCTTGTTAATGCCGTATTTGCATACCTCCTCAAGACTACCTCCCTGAGCGCCGACACCTGGTACTAGCAGGAAATGAGTAGGGGCAACCTTACGGATATCCTCAAACATCTGTCCTTGAGTAGCACCGACGACAAACATCATATTCTCGTCATTTCCCCATTGCTGTGAGGTTCTAAGAACCTTCTCAAACAGGCGCTCACCATTGGCATCTTCTGTCAGTTGGAAATCGTGTGAGCCTTTATTTGAAGTAAGAGCAAGAAGAATAACCCATTTGCCATCATATCCCAAGAAAGGTGTTACGCTGTCCTCGCCCATATATGGAGCTACTGTCAATGCATCTACCTGAGTATCACCCTCAAAGAAGGTCTTAGCATACATCTTTGACGTATTTCCGATATCTCCACGTTTTGCATCAGCGATGATGAAATGCTTGGGATATTTCGACTTCAGGTAGTTAACCGTGCGGTCATAGGCGTACATGCCATCGATGCCGTAACACTCATAGAATGCAAGATTGGGTTTGTAAGCTATGCAATAGGGTGCTGTAGCGTCGATGATGAACTTATTGAATACATAGATATACATCGCCAGTCTGTCTTCTTCATCTTCACACTGGTCATCCACTAGTTTTTTTACGCATTCAGGTATCTTGTTTACATCTGTATCGAGACCAACGCAGAGAAAACTCTGTTTCTGCTTAATCTGCTCTATTAATTCCTGTCTTGTCATAATCCTTTGATTCTTAATTTTGAATTCTACAGTTCTGTCTCCTTCATACGTTCTGCGTTCTCTGCTACAGTAAGTGAATCAATCATAGCCTGGATATCTCCTCCTAAGAATCCCTGCAGGTCGTGGGTCGTATAACCGATGCGATGGTCCGTCACGCGACCCTGCGGGAAATTATAGGTACGAATCTTCGCCGAGCGATCGCCCGTTGATACTAGACTCTTGCGGCGACTTGCAATGTCGTCCATATACTTCTGGTGCTCTTTATCATAGATAAATGTATAGAGTCGACTCAACGCACGCTCCTTATTTTTCGGCTGGTCGCGGGTTTCTGTACATTCGATGAGAATTTCCTCTGTCTCGCCTGTATTCGGGTTCTTCCACATATAGCGCAGACGAACACCCGACTCCACCTTGTTAACGTTCTGACCACCGGCACCTGAACTACGGAAGGTGTCCCACTTTATCTCGCCCTCGTTCACGTGCACCTCAAACTTGTCAGCCTCGGGCAATACGGCAACGGTGGCAGCTGATGTGTGCATACGTCCCTGAGTCTCTGTAGCAGGCACTCGCTGAACCCGATGAACGCCTGATTCATATTTTAATGTGCCATAAACGTCTGCACCAGATACTGCGAAGTCAATCTCCTTAAACCCTCCTACGGCACCCTCAGAAACACTTGTGATAGACAGGTTCCAGCCTTTTGAGTCACAATAGCTCTTGTACATCTTAAACAAGTCGCCGGCAAAGAGACAAGCCTCGTCGCCACCTGTTCCTGCACGGATCTCCATCTGTACGTTCTTTGCATCCTCAGGATCTTTAGGAATCAGGGCAATCTTGATTTCCTCTTCGAGTTTGGGCTGGAGCTCTTCGTTGGCAGCCAGTTCCTCACGAGCCATCTCCTTCATTTCCGGGTCAGTCTCATTGGCGAGGATATCCTTAGCTTCCTTGATACCATTCAGACAGGCTATATATCTCTTGCGGGCATCCATGATGTCGCCCAGATCCTTATATTCCTTCGTTAATTTCACAAAACGGTTCTGGTCAGCTATCACGTCAGGGTCTGTAATAAGAGTAGACACCTCTTCGAAACGTGCCTCCAGTCCGTCGAGTTTCTGTAATATACTGTTGTTGTCCATATTAATATTCAAATGTTCCAAATTCAGACTTGATGGTCAGACTCTTCGTACCTTCCTCGATATGACCTACAATCTGAGCGTCGATATTAAAGCTCTTAGATATGGCTATAACCTTCTCTGCGACCTCAGGACGGACATAAATCTCCATACGGTGTCCCATATTGAATACCTGATACATCTCGCGCCAGTCTGTGCCTGAGCACTCGTGTATAGCTCTGAAGAGTGGAGAAACAGGGAACATGTTGTCCTTCACTACCTTGCAGTTGTCGCTTACGAAATGCAGCACCTTTGTCTGAGCGCCACCAGTACAATGCACCATACCATGAATCTCCGGACGCAGCTCGTCGAGAAGCTTCTTGATGACAGGAGCATAGGTACGGGTAGGAGAGAGCACCAGCTGTCCTGCATCCACAGGAGAACCCTCTACTGCATCCGTCAACTTATATTTCCCGCTATAAACCAATTCGTCGGGTACTGCGTGGTCGTAGCTCTCAGGATAATTCTCTGCCAGATATTTGGCGAAGACATCATGACGGGCAGATGTAAGTCCGTTAGATCCCATTCCACCGTTATATCGCTTCTCGTACGTCGCCTGTCCTGTGCTTGAGAGACCAACGATCACATCGCCAGGACGGATATTGGCATTGTCGATGACATCGCTTCTTTTCATACGACATGTAACGGTGGAATCGACGATAATCGTTCTTACGAGATCACCTACGTCTGCTGTCTCTCCACCGGTGGGATAAATACCGATACCCATCTCTCTGAGCTCTGCCAGCAGTTCGTCTGTGCCGTTGATGATTGCAGAGATAACCTCTCCAGGAGCAAGCATCTTATTACGTCCGATAGTCGATGAAACCAGGATATTATCCACAGCACCCACACAAAGCAGGTCGTCGGTATTCATCACGATAGCATCCTGGGCTATTCCTTTCCATACAGAGAGATCACCAGTCTCTTTCCAGTACATATAGGCGAGACTTGACTTTGTGCCTGCTCCATCTGCATGCATGATATTACAATACTCTGGGTCTCCACCAAGGATGTCAGGTATAATCTTACAGAATGCCTGTGGGAAGATTCCTTTGTCGATGTTCTTAATTGCTGCGTGTACATCCTCTTTGGCTGCACTCACGCCACGCATCATATATCTGTTGTCTATCATATCAAAAAAACTATTTTATAAGGCTTATTTCTCCTTTCCGTTCCAAAACTCCCATGATGCAAATGCTTGCAAGAGCAACATCTCTATTCCGTTCTTTACATCAGCTCCATACTCTGCGCCACGTCTCATAAAGAGTGTCTGGTCTGGGTTGTAGATGAGGTCATAGAGTATCGTATGATTGTCCATCGCCTCATAAGGTAGGGCGGGACACTCGTCAGTCTGGGGATACATACCGAGGGGAGTACAGTTTACGATAACTTTATATTCCTTTATCACCTCAGGGGTTATCTTATCGTATTGGATTGTGCCAGGACGCTCATAGCGGCTTACAAATACTGTCTCAAGCCCCAAGGCCTTCAGTCCGTAGTTGATGGCTTTCGATGCTCCGCCAGTACCGAGGATAAGTGCTTTCTTGTGCCATTTCTTATCGAGCATGGGCTCAATGCTCTGCGTAAAACCAATAACATCGCTGTTAAAGCCTTTAAGCAAGGTCTTGTTTCCTGAGTGTGTTACTCTTATCACATTCACAGCACCTATGGCCCTAGCCTCCGGACTGATGCTGTCGAGGAAATCCATAACCTTCTCCTTATAAGGGATAGTGACATTCAGTCCTCTCAGTTCAGGGTGTTTTGCTATCACCTCTGGCAGTTCGTCTATCGATGGAATCTCGAAATTCATATACTTGGCATTGATGCCTTCGTCAGCAAACTTCTGGTTGAAATAGCTGATTGAAAACGAGTGTCCGAGTGGATAACCTATCAGTCCGTACTTGTCCATATTAGAAATGTTTATTTCGTTGCCATATACATTGTGCATATACCGAATGTCAGACGTTTGAACGATGCCTTGCTAAAGCCTGCCTCATGCAGAATGTCTGTCATACGTTCTCCCTGTGGGAATGCCTCGATAGTCTTCGTGAGATAGGAATAGGCGCTGGTGTCCTTTGAGATAAGTCGTCCGTAGACGGGCAGCACCGAGTGTGAGTAGATATGGAAGAGCTGACGCATAGGGAAACTTACTGGTGTGGTCAGTTCCACTATACTAAGATGTCCTCCAGGCTTCAGCACGCGGCACATCTCTTGCAGTCCCTTGTCGAGACTGGCGAAGTTGCGTATTCCGAATGCTGCCGTCACGGCGTCGAAGGAGTTGTCGGGGTAAGAGAGTTTCAGACAGTCTTCTTTCTCAAAAGAGATGATCTCCTGCAGTCCTTTCGCCGTCACCTTCTTTCTTCCTATCTCCATCATTCCTTCGCTGATGTCTGCTCCCACGAGTCTCTTCGGATGCAGCATCTCTGCAGCGAGGATGGCAAAGTCGCCTGTGCCAGTGGCGATGTCGAGTATCGTCTGGGGATTAAAGGGCTTCAGATAACAGATGGCTTTCTTCCTCCAGCCTTTATCGATATCCCATGAGAGGCGATGGTTCAGCTTGTCGTAGGTTGGTGCGATGTTATCAAACATCTGCTCCACCTGCTGTCCTTTCTCAGCCCTCTCGTCGTAGGGCTTTATCGCCTCTTGTTGGTACATATCTTCTTATCTGTTCTTAAATGCGTTGAGCCAGCCTGCCACGTTGTTCTCTATTCTCTTGGCAATATCCTCATCGCTCGTCTCACGCTCAAAGCGCTCACCTACGATGTTCTCATAGAGCTCGATATATCTCTCAGAAACACTCTCTGCGTATTCATCGGTGATCTCTGGCATTGTCTGTCCGGGCTCATTCATGAAGTTGTGCTCGATAAGCCACTGACGTACAAACTCCTTTGAGAGCTGTCTCTGAGGCTCACCCTTGGCAAGCTTCTCCTCATAGCCTTCTGCATAGAAATAGCGGCTTGAGTCTGGGGTGTGGATCTCGTCGATGAGATATACCTTTCCGTCACGCTTTCCAAACTCATATTTTGTGTCTACGAGGATAAGTCCGCGCTTGGCAGCAATCTCCTGACCACGCTTGAAGATCTTACGTGTGTAGTTCTCCATGATCTCGTAGTCTTCTTTTGAAACGAGTCCCTGAGCGATTATCTCTTCCTTTGAGATATTCATGTCGTGACCCTCGTCAGCCTTAGTGGTAGGAGTGATGATAGGCTCTGGGAATCGCTCGTTCTCGCGCATACCGTCGGGGAGCTTCACTCCGCAGAGCTCACGACATCCGTTCTTATATTCTCTCCATGCACTACCTGTAAGGATACTGCGGATAATCATCTCTACACGGAAGCCTTCGCACTTCAGACCGATTGTTACCATAGGGTCTGGTGTGGCGAGTTTCCAGTTAGGACAGATGTCTGTCGTTGCTTCGAGGAACTTTGCTGCAATCTGGTTGAGAACCTGTCCTTTGAATGGGATTCCCTTTGGCAGCACTACGTCGAATGCTGAGATACGGTCTGTGGCAACCATCACCATCAGGTTGTCGTTGATGTTGTAAACGTCACGTACTTTTCCGTGATAAACGCTCTTCTGTCCTTCAAACTTAAAGTCTGTCTTAGTTAATGCTTTCATCTTTATATTTGACTATTTTACTATTTACGATTTACTATTTTTCGCCCTTTGCCTCTTTGTCGAATGCCTCGTAGGCGTTAACGATGCGTGTCACCAGCTTATGCCTCACGATATCTGAACGGTCGAGATTGACCACTCCAATACCTTCCACATTATTTAATATATGTAGTGCCTCGATGAGTCCGCTCTTCTGTGAGTGGGGCAGGTCTATCTGTGTCATGTCGCCTGTAATGATCATCTTCGTGTTCCATCCCATACGTGTGAGAAACATACGTATCTGGGCTGGGGTAGTGTTCTGTGCTTCATCGAGTATCACTACAGCATCGCTGAGGGTTCTGCCTCGCATAAAAGCGAGTGGTGCTATCTGAATGATGTGCTTCTCCATCATGTCCTGCAGCTTCACCTGTGGCAGCATGTCTTCCAATGCGTCGTAGAGTGGCTGTAGGTATGGATCAATCTTGTCTTTCATGTCGCCGGGCAGGAATCCTAATTTCTCACCAGCCTCTACAGCCGGACGTGAAAGGATCACTTTCTTTGCGGTCTTCTCCTTCAGGGCCTTCACGGCAAGGGCGATGCTAAGATATGTCTTTCCTGTTCCTGCCGGACCTACAGCAAACACCATATCGTTTTTCTCGTAGGCTTCTATCAGTTTCTGCTGATTTCCCGTACGTGCCTTTATCGGACGTCCTGACATTGAGTAGCATACCACATCGGCAGGCACATAATCATTATTCTTCCTGCCTTTGATGATGTCGAGGATATCTTCATCTGTCAGGGAGTTGAAACGCAGGATATGGGTTCTGATTTTCTCGATGCTCTCCTCGAAGGCAGTCATCTGTTCTTCATCGCCCAGCACTCGCACAACATTGTCTCTCGCCATAATCCTCAGCTTAGGATATAACGAGCGGATCATCTGAAGATGCCCATTGCCGACTCCATAGAACATAACAGGGTCAATGTCCTCTAAAACGATATGCTTCTCTATCAATTTGTATACAAATAATTATTTTGCGTGCAAAATTACAAAAAAAGCCACAGATAACACATGTTTTGGGGAAAAATTTGTTATCTTTGCACCGCAAAACAAGAAATTTTTCGATGAAACTTACAAAAAACAGATATCTTGCAGTCTTTACTGCTGTAGTATTGTTTCTGGCTTGCCTACGTTGGGCTTTTCCTTCTGTTGCAGAATCAGATACAGCTGCATCCGGAGAATCTAACGATGCGGAGGTCAATGTGACGCTCCCCAGTATCGACAAACCTCATAAGATCCGTTCTGTGGCTTCTTATAAGGAGAGTTTTCCTGATACCAATGCCGTACAGCTCTCCGCAGCTCAGAAGTGGGGAGTATCTCCTGTGAAGAACCGTGAGGATGCCGAAGCTCGTAAGCGCGAGCTGGTTTATGTGGGCTCTAATCCATACTATCACGTCGACAAGCTCTATTCCAGCATCCCTTATCTCGTGCCTCATGCAGCAGCACTTCTTCAGGACATCGGAGAGACGTTCTTCGACAGCCTTTATGTCAAGGGCGTGCCCCTTCATCGTATCATCGTGACGAGTGTGCTCCGCTCTCAGGAGGATGTGGTGAAGCTGCGTCGTCGCAATGGTAATGCCACAGAGAATTCGTGTCATCTGTATGGCACTACCTTTGATATCTGTTACAATCGTTATGAGACAGTTGAAGACCCTGATGGTCCTGCCCGTAGGGCTGTGCGTAACGACACCCTTAAATGGGTGCTCTCAGAAGTGCTTCGTGATATGCGTGAACAGGGTCGCTGTTATATCAAATACGAGGTGAAGCAAGGATGTTTCCACATGACAGTAAGATAAAAAATAAAGGTCTGCTTTTCGGCAGACCTTTTGTATTCCGTGAGCGGAATACGGGAATCGAACCCGCCTCCCAGGCTTGGGAAGCCCGTGCACTACCGATGTGCTAATTCCGCAGATTCTGTATTCCTTTTATTTTGAGAGAGCCGATACCCGGACTCGAACCGGGGACCTACGCATTACGAATGCGTTGCTCTACCAACTGAGCCATATCGGCAACCTTTCAAAAAAGTTTTTGAGGTACACCCGCAGGGGCTCGAACCCTGGACACCCTGATTAAGAGTCAGGTGCTCTACCAACTGAGCTACGGGTGCATGCTTTTCAAAAAATAAGGAGGACCGCTTTCCTCCTTTTTGTACACCCGCAGGGGCTCGAACCCTGGACACCCTGATTAAGAGTCAGGTGCTCTACCAACTGAGCTACGGGTGCATCCTTTTTCTTTAGCGGGTGCAAAGGTACTCACTTTTCTTCATTCCACCAAATATTTTTGTGATTTTCTTTCAAAAAAAGTTTATTTTATCGAAAAAAGTCCCTTTTGAGGGGCCTTTTCCTGATTTTATGGTCGTGTATCGTGGAATCCTTCGATGTTTTCGTACCTGCGTTTCATCATGCGGTTGTAGATGTTCCTAAGCCAGAGATGATTGGTAGCAATGAATATTATACCTAGCACACACATGAAGATATATGTGGCTGTCATTCCTGCTATCAGATAGCCTACACCGATGATGATGCCAGGACCAAAGAGGGCGAAGAGCTCGATGGCTATCTGCTGGCCGTTCTCCAGATTGCCTTTTCCCGTCACCTTCTGCTGAAGGGGTAGGGTCTGTTTGTTGTATATCGCCAGCTGGAATATTATGAAATGTAGGAATCCGGCCATCAGCAACATATATGCAAAGAGCATCAGTATCGTGAACTTTCCTGTAAACACGGCTGGCAGCATCACTATGAAGGGTACGATGAGTATCACGGTATAGAACCAGTACTTTGCCTTAAGCAGCGCCAGTATGTTCTCTCGCTGAGTCATCAGCAGGTCGATATAGTTGCCTTCCTGTCCCATGATCTTTATCAGCGATGTCATTCCGAAGATGGCGAAGCAGTAGAGACACCAGAAGTTGGTCATCATCGGATTGTCGTAGATGTCGGTATATGCTATGAGTGCGGAGAATACCACCACAAGACATAGACTCATGATGCAGCGCTGCTTCATGGCTTTGTTTCTCAGGTTCGACTTCAGCTCAAGCTTCAGATACTCTCCAATGATTCCGAAACGCTCAAGGAAGGTGAACTTAGACACCTTCTTCAGCTCCTTCTCCTTCTTCTTCGATATCTCCTCATATACATATTTGAACTGCAGCTTCCTGTTTACCATGAATACTCCAGCGATGAGCAGAATCACCAACGGCAGTAGCCACCATGCGGTATTGAATTTGCCGATGAAATCGAGGGTATGCTCGAAAGTCTTCTCCTTCGGAACGAGTATCGTGGGGATATACGGGACGGCATAAAGCAGCAGAGCCGGAAGTATCCACAGAACGTTACGGTTGACGAGTGTGCGGAAGAACAGGTATATCTGACTGTTGAGTATCATCAGCAGTACGCATACCACCAGTATCATCAGTGTAGTCCAGAAGCCTGCACCTGCACAGAGCACGAGGATTGAGAATGGTATGAACATTCCCAGCCAGAGGAAATTGTATCCGCTCACGTGCGATGAACAGAGGAAACACTCTATCACCGAGTATTTCGATATCGGCAGCAAGATATACGGTTTTGCCTGCATGGCGGGTGTCTGCTGGAAGATAAACCTCAGTAGGAAGTCTATCGGCAGGATGCCTATCATCGCCGTAATCATGACACCAGGCTCTCCGTCGGCTGACATTCCGATGATTATTCCATATAATAATAGGTAGAACACGAATAGTGCGGCCATGAAATAGGCAATGCCCTTGGCCCACTTGTTCTGTTCGAAGATAGGACTGCGCTTCTCGCTCAGTTTTATGTTCTTGCGCAGCAGCTTGAAAAGTTGTATCTTATTCATGATTCTCTGTTATCTCAGGTCTATCACTTCGGCCTTGGGGAAGTCTTTGGCATTAAACTGGAACATGTCATCGCTGAGAGCCGTCGACTTCAGTCCGCTGATAAGCACCACGCTCCACTTGCCGTTCTGCATCATCTTGACATGTGTGGGGTGATAGCTCTTCTGATCCACGATGATATACATCTCCTGGAGCTTGCGTTTCTTGTCGGTAGACTTCAGGTGTACCTCGTATGATGAGCCCACCTTCTTCGACGACAGCTTGTATCCCTTCTTGTAGATATTGATGAAGTTATAGGGGTTAATTGCCTGTAGCTCAGCCTCTGAGGGATTGCTTACGTTCACCTCGTCGTTCTGTTTCATATATGTCCATTGTGTCTTGCCGTCAAACCATATTATGGCCTGAGGGGTAGAGGCATGAAACTTTGTTCCTTTGATTGATATCGTGCCCGATGAAGAGCCGAACTGCTTGCTGATTATCTGAAACTGCGCCTGTACTCCCGACAGATTGCTTACCGTTGCCGCTGCCTTGTCGAGAATACTCTTTGCGCTCTCAGCGTGAGCAGAGGTATTAAATGATAATGTATAAATGATAAATGATAAACTAATAAAGAGTATTCTTTTCATTATTTTCAATTTTTGTTATTATCTTAGATTTGCCAACAAGTTGTTCAGACTATTCTCGTCCTGAATCATCACCTCACGAGGCTTACTGCCCATAGCAGCGCCCACCACTCCAGCCTTCTCCAACTGGTCCATCAGACGCCCTGCACGGTTATAGCCGATGGCAAACTTACGCTGTATCAGTGATGTCGAACCGCTCTGGTTCAGTACTATCAGTCTTGCTGCGTCATCAAACAGAGGGTCAAGATGCTGCATGTCGACATCCTTGTCGCCTCCGTCACCGAAGTCTGCCTCTGGGGTGTCAGGCTCAGGTAGTTCAAATGGCATATTATAGCTCTGCTGGTCTGAGATAAAGTTGTTTATGCGTTCCACCTCAGGAGTGTCGACGAAGGCACACTGCACACGAACAGGCTCTGCGCCATTTAGGAAGAGCATATCTCCACGTCCTATCAGCTGCTGGGCTCCTGTACGGTCAAGGATGGTCTTTGAGTCGATGCCTGCCGATACCTTGAAAGCGATACGTGCAGGGAAGTTGGCCTTAATGTTACCTGTGATGATGGTTGTGGTAGGTCTCTGTGTGGCAATAACCATGTGTATACCTACGGCACGTGCTAACTGTGCGATACGAGCTATCGGCAACTCTATCTCCTTACCTGCTGTCATGATTAGGTCGCCGAACTCATCGATGATAACCACGATATATGGCATGTATCCGTGACCTCCGTGTGGTGGTATACGGCGCTCGATAAATTTCTTGTTATACTCCTTGATGTTTCTCGCGCCAACTTCCTTGAGCAGGTCATAACGGGTGTCCATCAGTTTACAGAGTGAGTTAAGTGTGCGTACCACTTTCGTTACATCTGTGATGATTGGATCAGCATCCTCATCGGGCACCTTGGCAAGGAAGTGGTTGATAAGCGGATTATAGATGGAGAACTCAACCTTCTTCGGGTCTACGAGTACTATTTTCATCTCTGCCGGGTGCTTCTTATATAATAAAGAGGTGACGATGGCATTCAGACCAACAGACTTACCCTGACCCGTGGCACCGGCTACGAGCAGGTGAGGAGCCTTTGCGAGGTCGAACATAAACACCTCATTGGTGATGGTCTTACCTATAGCACAAGGTAGTTCCATCTGACTCTCCTGGAACTTCTTCGAGTTAAGTATCGATTCCATCGACACAATCGAAGGTTTGGCATTTGGTACTTCGATACCTACAGTGCCTTTGCCAGGCATAGGGGCGATGATACGTATGCCGAGTGCAGAGAGCGAAAGGGCGATATCGTCTTCCAATGAACGTATCTTTGTAATACGGACACCAGGAGCAAGAGTTATCTCATACAGCGTGATGGTAGGACCTACGGTAGCCTTAATGCTGCTTATCTCTACTCCAAAAGTACGAAGCACGTCGACGATACGGTTCTTGTTGGCATTTTGCTCAGCCATATCGATATATGGCTTGCCGTCGTTCTCGTATTTCTTCAGCAGATCGAGCGTGGGATATTTGTAGTTCTCCAAGTCGCGTTTGGGGTCATAGGGCTCGAGGTCATCGAGTGCCGAGGCCAAGCTGCTTTCGTCGGCAATCTCGTTATCGCCTTTGGCAATCTCTACCTCCATGTCGAGGTCTTTGCCGTCGGCCTTAGCTGTTTTTGTGGGCTTCTCGGTTTCTGCGATTTCATCGGTTTTATATCCTTCGTCGATGACTACTGTATTGCCGTCGTCATGGAACTCCACAATCTGTGTTGCAGGGTCGTCGTATACAAGTCCTTTGTCTTCAGACTGTATCTGCTCGTCGATGGAATTGTCGGAATCGCCTCTGCCTGTTGTCACGTGGAATTTTACCTGATTGAGAAACTTTGATGGATTCAGTATTCTGCGCACGAAATATATCGTCTCCGCACTTATCCATGTAAGGAATCCTAGTGCTGTGAGTGCGAGCAGGATTGTCAGGCCAGGTGCACCCACAAGGTTCTCTATCCACTGACAGATGAATATGCCGTGATCGCCTCCGGGATTGTAGCAAGCGTCGATGAATAGTGGCGACAGAAACTTAGCCAAAGTTACTGACCCCCAGATCATTACTATCATCATCGAAAAGAACCACTTCAGCAAGTTTACCCTGTATGCCTTAATGAGATGCACTCCAAGGAGAATGAGGAATGCGGGGATAAGGAATGACGTTAGTCCGAAGCATCGTTTTATAAAGTACCACGACATGTATGCTCCCAATTTTCCGCATGTGTTGGCAAACGTGACACTGGTATCCATCAGCTCTCCCTTGCGTGGTGACTCTATCATCGTCTGATCGGCTGCTCCTGTGGTGAGATAAGATATGAATGCGATTATCATATATACCGCCATCGCGATGATAAGGAACCCGACAAAGATCCATAAAATCTCGTTGTCGAAGATATTCTTCAGCCCCAGCACCTCGCTGAAACTCGATGCGCTCTTTGACCGCTTTTCGTTCTTCTTTTTTGCCATAATAGGTTTATATTTCTCAATTTTCGTGCAAAAGTAGCGGAAAAATCCCAAATTTCATCATATTTTATCGATTTTTTTGTATTTTTGCACCCTGATAATGAAAAAGATCATTTATAACAGATTTTTGAAAGAGTGGTTGGCAGACTTACCGAAGGTCACTTATGATAAGCCGATTTTCGTAATTGTCTCTCCAAATGACACGGAAAAGGCAGTCAATTACTTGTTGTCGATGCCGATTTTGGGTGTCGATACGGAAACTCGTCCATCCTTTAACCGCAATCAGCAGTTCAAGTGCTGTCTCCTTCAGGTTGCAACAGAGCATAATTGCTTTCTGTTTAGATTGAATTTTACTGGTATGACACCTGCAATTATACGTCTGCTAGAGGATACAAACGTTCCTAAGATAGGTCTTTCTTGGCATGATGATATACGTGCACTGAGACAGCTTCGTGAATTTAAGCCAGGATGGTTTATTGATTTACAAGATCATATGCGGGAAATAGGTGTTGAAGATCTAAGTCTTCAGAAGATGTATGCTAATCTTTTTGCAGAACGGATAAGTAAGACAGAAAGACTGTCAAATTGGGAACGTGATGTGCTCACTTCCAAACAGAAGAGTTATGCTGCTATAGATGCTTGGGCATGCATACGTCTTTTTGAGGAATTGAAAGAGCTTGAAAATACAGGAAACTATGAACTTCACAGCGTGGAGACAGAATTGGAAATTGAAGAAGATTTAAGAATATATGAAGAACTTGCAGCTCAAAAGGGGCAAGGAGGATAGTCTCCTTCGTTTCCATCCGTGGGTTTTCTCCGGTGCTATTCAGCATATCGATGACGGTGTTGCTGATGGAGATGTGGTAAGGGTAGTAAAAAACGATGGAAGTTTTATTGCAGTAGGCCATTATCAGGCCGGTTCCATTGCTGTACGTGTGCTATCTTTCCGTGATGTTGCTATCGATGCTAAGTTTTGGCATTCGCGATTGGCTTCCGCTTTTGCCATGCGTAAGGCAATAGGAATTGCTTATAATCTCCAGAATAATACATATAGGCTTGTTCATGGGGAGGGTGACCATTTGCCAGGACTGATCATTGATGTATATGGCAAGACCGCTGTAATGCAGGCTCATAGCATAGGCATGCATCTTAGTCGCGTAGAGATAGCCGAACAGCTTGTAAGTGTTATGGGAGCCCGTATTGAGAACGTCTATTATAAAAGCGAAACCACTCTGCCATTTATGGATGATATGGAGAATGGATTCCTGTTTGGAGGATCGGATGATAATACTGCTGTTGAGAACGGACTGATGTTTTATGTCGACTGGCTAAGAGGACAAAAAACGGGATTCTTTGTTGATCAACGTGAGAATCGAGCATTACTTGAACGTTTTGCTGAAGGGAAAAAGGTCCTCAATATGTTCTGTTATACTGGTGGATTCTCGTTTTATGCCATGAGAGGTGGTGCAAAGCTGGTTCATTCTGTTGACAGTAGTGCTAAGGCTATAGAACTGACCAATCGTAATGTGACACTTAACTTTCCTGGTGATTCACGTCATAAGGCTTTTTGTGAAGATGCATTTAAGTTTCTCGAACAGGCGGGTGACCAGTATGACCTGATAATCCTCGACCCGCCTGCATTTGCCAAGCATCGTGGAGCATTACATAATGCTTTAAAAGGTTATACCCGTCTTAATATGAAAGCTTTACAGAAAATTCAACCTGGAGGAATACTATTTACTTTTAGTTGTTCACAGGTAGTTACAAAGGATCATTTCCGTAATGCAGTCTTTACAGCTGCTGCTCAGGCCCGGCGTAAGGTCCGCATCCTACATCAGTTACACCAGCCAGCCGATCATCCTATCAATATATACCACCCTGAGGGAGAATATCTTAAGGGAATGGTACTCTATGTAGAGTAATATGAATAATCTGAAACTTCAAGTGGCCAAATTTATTCGTAGTCAGCAGTTGCTGTCTGCTGATGGTTTGCATCTTGTTGCTCTCAGTGGAGGTGCCGACAGCGTTGCTCTAATGCTTGTTTTGAAAGCTTTAGGTTACAGAATAGAAGCAGTACATTGTAATTTCCATCTTCGTGGCGAGGAGTCTGACCGCGATGAACAGTTTGTGAAAAACCTCAGTAGTCGTGAAAATATACCTCTTCATTTAATTCATTTTGACACAAGAGAATATGCTGATTTACATCAAGTAAGCATTGAGATGGCAGCACGTGATCTCCGTTATCATTATTTTTTCCAATTATTAAAGGATATAGGTGCTGATACGGTTTGTGTGGCTCATCATCGTGATGATGCTGTAGAGACGTTGCTTATGAATCTTCTTCGTGGCGCTGGAATACACGGTCTCACAGGTATTCGTCCTCGTAACAGACATGTTGTGCGTCCTTTGTTATGTGTTAGTCGTAAGGAAATTCTTATGGCTTTGAAAAGTATAGGACAAGAGTATGTAACAGATTCTTCTAACCTTGAGACGGAGGTGTTGCGTAATAAGATTCGCTTGCAACTCATACCATTACTTGAGCAACTTAATCCTTCTGCATCAGAGAATATATTCAGAACGTCATTCTTCCTCTCTGAGGCAGAGAAAGTCTATAATGCAAATTTTAAAGTACCAGGTGAAAATCTTTCGATTTCATCGTTATTAGAGTTACCTTCCCCACTAAGTTTGTTGCACGAATGGCTATCACCACTTGGCTTTAACCGTACCCAATTGTTTGAGATACTCGAATCTTCTATTTCAGGTATGTCTGGTAAGGAGTTCAATTCGAAGACTCACACTCTAGTCATAGATCGTGAGAATATTTTTGTAGAACCGATAAAACCTCCGATGAAACCGTTCATCATCCCAGAGACCGGTCTTTACTATATTGATGAAACAATATCTTTGCGAGTTAGTATATTAAATAATTCCAACGAGATCAGTCGTGAACCTTATATTTGCACTATCGATGCAGATAAGGTTAAGTTTCCACTGACTCTTCGTCCTGTATGTCAAGGTGACAGATTTGTTCCTTTCGGTATGAATGGTTCGAAACTAATATCAGATTTCCTGACAGACCAGAAACTGCCTCTTATTGATAAGCGCCATCAGTTATTGCTTGCCGATGTTACTGGGCTGATTGTTTGGGTTGTAGGTCTGCGTACTTCGAACATTTGTCGAGTAACTTCATCCACCTCTTTTATATTGAAGATTGAGAAAAAATAACAGATATGACATTAAAAGATTTCTTATCCAAGAACGATCATTTTGCAGCTAATAGCGGATGCGTTTTAAAAGAGATACGAGAAGGTTATGCTTGTGCAGAACTTCTTGTAAGGTCTGAGCATTTGAATGCAGGAGGAGTTTGTCAGGGTGGAGTTTATTTCACATTAGCAGATATCGCTCTTGCAGCAGTTATGAATAGTCATGAGGGTACAACCTTCGGCATAGAGAATAATATTATGTTCCTTCATAGTGCCAATGTAGGTGACAAGCTGACTGCTGAGGCTACGGAGGTGTATAATCATCATAAGATTCCATATGTCGAGGTACGAATCACCAATCAGTTTGGCAAATTATGTTGTGTGGTGACAGGACTGGCATATCGAAAATCACAAAAAATGCCAGTTGATGGATTAATGTAATTTTTATCTAAATATACAATGAATAAAAATTTTTGGAGTATGATTATTGCAACTGTTGCTATGTGTGGATGTGTTGCAAACAATGGTAAAGCGAAAGGAACAGAGAAAAGTGCTGTAGTTGAGACCGTTGATGTGGATAAGAAAGTACAGGATTCTGCTGTTGAGGCTCCTGTATTTACCCTTAATGACCTTGATGGTAAACCTTTCGAGCTAACTTCCTTGCGCGGTAAGTATGTTGTCCTTGACTTTTGGGGATCTTGGTGTATTTGGTGCATTAAAGGTTTCCCTAAGATGAAAGAGTATTATTCAAAATATTCCGGTAAGTTCACAATATTGGGTATTGACTGTAATGATAGTGAGGAGACTTGGAAAGATGCTGTAACAAAACTAAAACTGCCTTGGAAGCATGTTTACTGTCCGAAGGATTCTAAAGTCCTTGAAGAATACGGGATTCAAGGTTTTCCAACGAAGATAATCGTTGATCCAGACGGAAAAATTGTAAATACCATTATAGGCGAAGATCCTGCATTCTATTCTATTCTCGACGACTTGTTTGGTAATTAATAAAATTGGGAGCTTAGTTTATGAAGAAGGTTTATAAGGCACATATTCTTTTTACAAAAGAGCAGAGTTGTTTTGAGGTGATTAGAAATGGTTATGTAGCTGTAGAAGATGGTGTCGTGACAGGTGTATCTGCAGACTTAAAGTCGTTGGACAGTTTAGATGCTGAGGTTATAGACTATGGTGATAAATTGCTCATTCCCGCGATGAACGATGTGCATGTGCATGCTCCACAGTATCGTAATCAAGGTATTGCGATGGACCTCGAACTGCTGCCCTGGCTACAGAACTATACTTTCCCAGAGGAATCGAAATATGCCGACATCAGTTATGCAGAGCGAATGTATCGTAGATTCGTTCACGACCTATGGCGTTTTGGTACCATGCGAGCCATAGTCTTTGCTACCGTTCATACGGAGAGCACACGTGTGCTTATGAAACTGTTCTCTGAGGCAGGCATGGGTGCTTTAGTCGGTAAGGTTGACATGAACCGCAACTGCCCAGACACACTTGTTGAAACTGTTGAAGAGGCCATCAAAGGTAATGAGTCACTTATCTGCGAATATAACGATCCCAAAGGCTTGGTACATCCTATCATCACTCCACGCTTTATTCCATCGTGTACACCTGAACTTTTGAGAGCCTGTGGAGAACTGGCTCGGAAACACCAGTTGCCCGTACAGTCTCATCTATCAGAAAATCTTTCTGAGATAGAGTGGGTGAAGGAATTGGAGCCTGGAAGTCAGAGCTATGGCGATGCTTATAACCGTTATGGTCTTTTCGGACAGACCCCCACAGTAATGGCGCATTGCGTATGGACTACAGGTCTTGAGTTTGAGCTAATGAAAAGAAATCAGGTGATGGTGGCTCATTGTCCTACATCTAACCTGAATATTGCATCGGGGATGGCTCCTATCCGCACATTCCTTGATGAGGGTATACCTATTGGCTTGGGAAGCGATATAAGCGGGGGGCACGATTTGAATATATTGCGAATGATGGTTTATGCTATTCAGGTAAGCAAGATGCATTACCAGCAAAACAATGATAAAGCGTTCCTTACTTTGCCAGAGGTGTTCTGGATTGCTACAAAGTCGGCAGGCCGTTTGTTTGGCAAAGTAGGTAGCTTTGAGCCTGGGTATGATTTTGATGCATTGGTGATTGACGATAGCGACCTTAACTTCGACAACTATTCGCTCCTACATCGTTTGGAACGTTATATATATCTTGGAGATGACCGTCAAATTGTTCACCGTTTCTGTCGAGGAAAGGAAATTGCAGAACCATCGATATAGACATGAGGTATTTCATTACATTCAGTTATGATGGGACAAACTATCATGGTTGGCAGATTCAACCAAATGGTATGTCTGTACAGGAGAAACTTCAGTGGACGCTGTCTACCTTGTTAAGAGAGGAGATAGCAGTCACTGGTGCTGGACGAACCGATGCTGGGGTGCATGCTAGGATGATGGTGGCTCACTTTGATGTGGATGTTGTGACTTGGACGATTGAGGATCTGGTGTATAAACTTAACAGGCTGTTGCCAAAGGATATCGCTGTGCAGAAGATAGAGAAGGTGAGTGACGACTTGCATGCGCGTTTCTCAGCAAAGTGGCGCACATATCATTATTACATCCACACCCGTAAAGACCCGTTTGAGAGGGCATTTAGCTGTGAGATACACTATCCGCTGGACTTCGCTAAGATGAACGAGGCTGGCAGGATATTATTAGAGTATAAGGATTTCAGTGCTTTCTGTAAGGCAGGAGCTGATGTGAAGACTACGCTCTGTGAGGTGACAAAGGCAGAATGGATACGGACATCGGAGACAACCTGGTATTTTGAGATAACGGCAAACCGATTCCTTCGCAACATGGTAAGGGCCGTGGTGGGTACACTCATTGATGTAGGCAGAGGCAGACTCATGCTCAACGACTTCAGAAAGGTGATAGAAGGCAAACAGCGCTCAGATGCTGGAGAGTCGATGCCTGGCAATGCGCTCTTTTTGGAAAATATTGTTTATTAAGATATGTGGCTGGTTTTAGCTTTTATGTCGGCAGCGCTCTTGGGTTGCTACGACTCGTTTAAGAAACAGGCACTCCGTGAGAACGCAGTGATACCTGTATTGTTTCTCAACACACTCTTCTCGTCACTGATATTCCTGCCGTTCATAATCATGAGCGGCACATCACATATCCTTGATGGTGGTATTTTCCATGTTGCTTCTGGTGGATGGGAGATGCATAAGTATATCCTGATGAAGGCTCTGATTGTACTAAGCAGTTGGATTCTCGGATATTTCGGTATGAAACACCTGCCACTGACGATTGTTGGTCCTATCAACGCCACAAGACCCGTGATGGTCCTTGTGGGTGCGCTTCTAGTGTTTGGTGAACGGTTGAACGTATGGCAATGGATTGGTGTGCTGCTGGCAGTGGCATCATTCCTCCTGCTTAGTCGCAGTGGTAAAAAGGAAGGTATCGACTTCAAACATGACCATTGGATATATATGATTGTTGGCGCTGCCGTCTTGGGAGCTATCAGCGGACTTTATGATAAATACCTTATGGCACCGGCAGAGAGTGGAGGCGTGGGGCTTGACAGGATGATGGTGCAGTCATGGTATAATATCTACCAGTGTGGTATGATGGGTGCGATGCTCTGGCTGTTGTGGTGGCCTAAACATGAGCAGACGACACCCTTCCACTGGTCGTGGTCGATATTTAGTGTGAGCCTTTTTCTTTCAGCAGCCGACTTTATGTATTTCTATTCGCTGAGTATGCCAGACGCTATGATAAGCATCGTGTCGATGATACGCAGAGGCAGTGTGATAGTTAGTTTTATGTTTGGAGCTATGTTCTTCCACGAGAAGAACCTTAAAGAAAAGGTGTTCGACCTGGCACTTGTACTATTAGGAATGCTGTTCCTCTATATCGGCTCGCACTGATTATCCGCGCCAAATCCAGTGGAACAGTTTGTTTAGCCAACTGATGGAACAACGGAACCATCGATAAGTTGTTACTGGCTTACCTCCAAAACGTAAGATAAACTCCCGAAAGGGATTTTTTTGGAAAGGTAGACCAACATCAAGGAAGTTGATGTGTTGGTAGCCTTTTTCGTGTGCATATTTTATTGCATGCCAAATTGTCACTGCATCTGGATGAATATGGACATAAGTCTTGCGACGGAAGGCTGAATACCAAAGAAAAGCATCAACGTCATCATAGACACACGCAGAACAGCCAATAACACGATTATGGTATTTGGTTACAAAGAGCTGGCAACGGCTACTATCCCGTAGTTTTGTAAAATAGCTACTGTCAGGGATGTAGCGCTTGGGCTTGAACCAGTGATGTTGGCGCAAGAGCTTATTAAAGTCTCGGAGGTCATCTTCTGTCTCTACAGTGTTACAAGTTACTCCCTTGGCATAGGCACTCTCTATGCGTTTCATCATCTTTTCTGTTATACGTTCCTCGGGAGTCTTACTATGTAATGAGTTGTGTATGCTCATCCACTTAACAGGGAAGAAATCTGATTGCCTGAACTGACGATACGCAAACATTTTCTGACTGAGATCACTTACTTCTATGTAAAGACACCTATTGTTGAGCTTTCGTGTGATAGCCGACAGCATTTCACCGAAAAGTTCGTCACGACGATATTTGCTCTCGACATATTCTCCTTCTCCCATTATTCTGCAGTGCATAAAGAATAATGGAGGGAAAAAAGATGTTCGGTATCTCACCACGGCAAGCAGATGACTCACTACCCGACCAGACTCATCAGTACACACAGCCATATAAGGTTTCATCTTAGGAGTGGAGGCACTGATCAGAAACAACTGTCGACTGTGAAAGAAATTGCTCTCTTCCACCTCTGGCATCCGGTCTATGCGACTATAAATATTGGTCTTTATACCATTCATGCTACAAAAATACAAATAATTTTGTTTCTTCCCAAAAAAAAACGTAACTTTGTGGCAAAAATAATAATTTGGTTATGACAGAATTTAAAGATTTAGTACAAATACGCCGTAGTCATCGTAAGTTTAGTGATAAGGAAATTGACCCGGAAGATCTTAAACTTATTCTCCGTGCCGGTCTTATGTCCCCAACCTCAAAGAGTCAGAGAGCATGGCATTTCGTGGTGGTGGAAGACAAGATGGACTTGGAGAAACTTGCTGATGCCAAGAACCAGGGAAGTCTGTTTCTGAAAGATGCCCCGATAGCAATCGTGGTGCTTGGTGATCCCATACAGAATGACTGTTGGGTAGAAGATGGTTCTATTGCTGCCATCTCTATGCAGTATCAGGCAGAAGAGCTGGGACTGGGTAGCTGTTGGATACAGATGAGAGGAAGAGGTTTGGAGGACGGTACCACTGCCGACACCGTTATCCGTGGTGTGCTCGATATACCCGACAACATGAACTGCCTCTGTATCCTTGCCCTAGGTCACTGGACTGATGAGCGTAAGCCCCAGGCAGAAGACAGACTGAAGTGGGAGAACGTTCATCTGAATAAGTTCTGAAGATATGATAAACTACGAATTAAATAAGATAAAGGCTATCATCTTTGACATAGATGGAGTATTGAGCAGCGAGACCATCACACTATCAAGTGAAGGAGAACCTTTGCGTACGGTGAATATCAAGGACGGCTATGCCATACAGTTGGCCATGAAGCTTGGACTGCGTATCGTAATCCTTACAGGCGGAAAGACCAAGAGCGTGAGAGTGCGCTATGAGGGTCTTGGAGTAGAGGATATCTATATGGGCTGTGCCGTGAAAATAGAGACCTATGATGGGTTCCTCCGTAAATACGGCCTGAACGATGAAGAGGTGATGTATATGGGTGATGACATCCCCGACTTAGAGATAATGCGCAGGGTTGGGTGTCCGGTATGTCCTAAGGATGCCTGTCAGGAGATAAAAGATATTAGTGTGTATGTGAGTGATAAGATCGGTGGTCACGGGTGTGGCAGAGATGTTATTGAACAGACGCTCAGAGCCCAGGGAAAATGGGTGATGAACGCAAAAGCGTTTGGATGGTGATGAGGAATTATCATATAATATTGGCGAGTAATTCACCTAGGAGAAGGGAGTTGCTCAGCGGACTGGACCTGGAATACGAGGTAAAGGTATTGCCAGATATTGAGGAATGTTATCCGGAGGGGCTTGCTATGGAAGAGATTCCAAGATATATTGCTGCTGAGAAGGCTGCGGCATATAAGGATATAACGGCTGACAATGACCTTGTCATCACGGCAGATACCGTTGTGGTATTGGGTGACGAGGTCCTTGGCAAGCCAACAGACCTTGATGATGCCAGACGGATGCTCAGAGAACTGAGCGGTAAGACTCATCAGGTGATAACAGGTGTGTATCTTATGACCAGGGAGAAAGAAAGAGGGTTCAGTGTTGTTACAGATGTGACCTTCAAGGAACTGTCGGATGAAGAGATAGATTATTATGTGGAGAAATACCGTCCACTCGACAAAGCCGGAGCCTATGGAATACAGGAGTGGATAGGCTATATCGGGGTGACAGGACTGAATGGGAGTTATTTCAATGTGATGGGGCTGCCCGTTCAGCGTATCTATAGCGAACTGCTTCTTTTCTGAAATCTATCTGCGGCGGAACTCTGAACAGGTTATAGCTGTTGCTATAGCCACGTTAAGGCTTTCTGCTGAATCGCCTGTACGGAAACGTGGGATAAGTAGTCTGCGATTAACTTTCGTGCGTATCTCCTGTGAGATACCGTTACCCTCATTGCCCATTACTATTATGCCATTTTGTGAGAGTGGCTGTTGGTAGATGTCATCACCGTCGAGGATTGTGCCATAGACGGGGAAATCATCAGGGAGATTGTCTAGCAGCGATTCTAATGATATATATATAATGTTCACACGCGCGAGACTTCCCATCGTGGCCTGTACGACCTTGGGGTTATAGGCATCTGCTGTATCTTCTGAACAATAGATGGTATCGATTCCAAACCAGTCGGCTATACGTATTATGGTGCCGAGATTTCCTGGGTCCTGAATACCGTCAAGAGCAAGAGAGAGTGAAGAAGTAAGGTGTGATAAGGCTAATGATGAATCCGACTCTGGTATCGGGAAAAGCGCCAACACCTGTTGAGGGTGTTGAAGGAAACTGATACGATGAAGCTCATCGTCTGTTATCCATTCTACCAATGACAGGGACACATCAGCCGAAGGACTCCATTCTTCTGTGGCATATATGGCCTTAGCACCATATTTGCGAAGAAGATCTCCCACAACCTTCGGACCTTCTGCAACAAAGAGTCTTTCACGATTGCGATATTTCTTCATTTCTAGCTGTCGTATGAACTTTATCTGGTTCTTGCTTATCATTTTTTCTCTTTTTGTTTGCAAAGATAGAAATAAATCTTTATCTTTGCAACTAATTTACGATATAATTGATGAGTAGGAGCAGTTTTTTACCTGTTTTGATGACAATTATTGCCGGGCTTTTATTAGGTTCGTGCTCAGCCTCGCGTGATTTGCCAGAAGGACAGTTGATGCTTAACAAGGTAAATGTTCTTGCTGATGGAAAATATCGTGACGTTAACCCGGCACAACTAAAAAACTATGTCAGGCAAAAAGGTAACTCCCGTTGGTTTTCTTCCCTGAAAATCCCGTTAGGCGTATATGCGATGGCTGGAAAAGACAGTAGTAAATGGATCAACAGAACTCTTCGCAGCATAGGTGAGGCTCCTGTGATATACGATACTATCCAGGCACGTCTGTCGTGTGAAAATCTGCAGAGAGCACTCCAAAACATGGGATATCTCGATTCTCAGGTGGAATTATATACAGAACGTAAAGGTAAGAAACTGAATGCTGTCTATGTGCTTCATCCTGGCATCCAATATTTTGTCAGACGTGTGAGTTATGATATCCAGGATTCATTGATAGCCCATCTGTTGGAAAATGACGTCCATCAGTTGAAGGAAGGTGAAAAGCTGAATGTTGATGCCCTTAATGACGAGCGATTGAGAATAACTGATAAGTTACAAAATAACGGATATTTTAAGTTCCATAAGGAGTTTATAAACTTCATGGTAGATACGATTCAGTCAACACATGAAGCAGATGTAACCTTAATCCTGCGCCCATATCGTACTTCTGATATTCTTGACACTCTGCATACAAGATACACTGTCAGAAGCATTGGCTTTTCTAGTGGGGATCCCAATGACTCTGTAATACATCTTAGAAAACATGTGTTGAAAGAGAATACCTTCATTGAAGAAGGTAAACCCTATAGTGCTGCGGATCTTCAGAATACATATAATCATTTTGGACGTTTAGGGGCAGTGAAATATACCAACATCAGTTTTGAGCAGAATCCCGATTCAGCGCAACTTGATGCACATATTCAAATGCAGACGAACAAGCCGTCTACACTCAGTTTTCAACCAGAAGGTACAAATACTGCCGGAGACCTTGGTGCTGCTGCATCTCTTACTTACGAGAATAGAAATCTTTTTAGAGGCTCCGAGAGTTTCAGTGTACAGTTACGTGGAGCATATGAGGCTATCAGAGGACTTGAAGGATACAGCAATCAGGACTATATTGAATATAGTATTGAGAGTCGTCTGAGTTTCCCGAGATTTATAATGCCATTCTTGAATAGTGAGATTCGCAGACGTACGATTGCCACTAGTGAGGTGTCGCTGACATACGATACACAGAACCGTCCCGAGTTTCATCGCAGAGTACTGTCTGCCGGATGGAGATATAAGTGGAGTCCTCAGAAAAGTTATAATCAGTTTCAGTTTGACCTGCTCAATCTGAACTATGTGTTTATGCCTTGGATTAGCGAAACATTCAAAAAAGAATATCTTGATAATACGTCGAACTATAACGCTATTCTGAGATATAACTACGAAGACATGTTTATTATGAAAACAGGCTTTGGATTTAGTTATAATAATGGTAAGACTGCCATTAAGACAAATATCGAGACGGCAGGAAATCTGCTGAGCTTGGGTAGTGCCATATTCGGTGGTAATAAGAACGATCTGGACCAGTACAAGGTATTTAATATAGCTTATGCACAGTATATAAAGGGTGATATTGACTTTACGCACCATTTGGTATCGAGCTTTCGTAACCAATTGGTATTTCATGTTGGTCTGGGTATCGCTTATCCATATGGTAATAGTACAATTCTTCCATTCGAGAAACGTTATTTCTCAGGAGGAGCAAACAGCGTCAGAGGATGGAGTGTTCGCAGTTTGGGACCAGGAAGATACAAGGATAAAGACGGGAATATTAACTTCATCACTCAGACCGGAGATATAAAGCTCGACCTGAATCTGGAATATCGTACTCATCTTTTTTGGAAATTTGGAGGAGCCCTGTTCGTTGATGCAGGAAATATATGGACCTTAAGAGATTATCCTTCACAACCCGATGGTCAATTCCAATTTAGTAATCTTCTTAAGGATCTAGCAGTAAGTTACGGTATCGGATTGAGACTGAACTTTGACTATTTTATCATCAGGTTTGATATGGGTATGAAGGCCGTGAATCCTGCTTATAAGACTGAAGATGAAAATCATTTTCCTTTGATTCATCCCAGATTAAGCAGAGATTTTGCTTTTCACTTTGCCGTGGGGCTTCCTTTCTGATGATAGCAATAAAAAAAACAGTACTACTTTTAAAATATTAAAAATATTAGCTGAAGAAATGAAAAATCTTTGGTGTTAATATCTTTTTTGTGTAATTTTGCACAAAAGAACAACTCAAATGCTGAAATTTATATCGTTTGGAAGCGGTAGCAGCGGTAATTGCTATTATCTCGGTACTGCGACTGACGGGCTACTTGTAGATATAGGAGTCGGGTTAAGGACACTTAAGAAACATGCGAGGGATTACGGGATCAATCTTACATCAGTCAGGAAGATCCTTATCACGCATGATCACGCAGACCATATAAAGTCTGTGGGAGCATTTAGTCACGACTATAATGTTCCAGTCTATGCAACAGAGAAGGTTCATGATGGAATAGATATGAACTATTGTGTACAACGTAAACTTACTTCTTTACATCGCAAGATGCTTGTTCCTAGTGAAACAATTATTCTTGGCGACTTTAGGATAACGCCATTCTTTGTACCGCATGATGCAAGTGAGAATGTGGGTTATGAGATAGAGGCCGATGGTGTAATTTTTGTCATCATTACCGATGCAGGAAGTGTAACGGAGGAGATGAAACAACATATCTCAAATGCAAATTATCTTGTATTTGAGGCTAATCATGATGTAGAGATGTTGCAGAGTGGACCATATCCTCAGTTCCTTAAGTCACGTATCCTCAGTCCTAACGGTCATCTGTCGAATACTGACTGTGGAAAGACCCTTGCAGAGAATATGACAGAGAAACTTAGGCATGTATGGCTCTGTCATCTGAGTGAAGAGAATAATCATCCAGAGTTGGCTCGTAAGACTGTCGAGGCAACTTTGCGATCCTATGGAATTATTCCCGGGAAAGATATCCAACTGGAAGTATTGAAGCGAAAAGTACCTAGTGAAGTATATGAATTAGTATAAAATGTGTGCGTTTGTAACTTTTTTAAGCAAAAAAATAACAAAATGTTTGTTTGTTACAGGAAAAAGTTATAACTTTGCACCCGAATTTAAACAAAAAAGGAAAAAAGATGATGAGTCTAAACCTACTTAGCAACCTTATTATTATTCGACTGCAGGGGGCAGCCGGAAGTGATTTGGGTATATATATATAGTAGGTATAAGTACAGAATGATATAGAGCCTTTCTCACTTCCGAGTGTGAAAGGCTTTTTTATTTCAGTCATCAGGTGCAGATTTTACACATTAAGCTAAATAAAGATTATGAGTGACAGATTGTTTATTTTTGACACAACACTCCGAGATGGAGAGCAGGTACCAGGGTGCCAACTGAATACTATTGAGAAGATTCAGGTCGCAAAAGCTCTGGAGCAGTTAGGTGTCGATGTGATCGAGGCTGGATTCCCTATTTCGAGTCCTGGTGATTTTAATTCCGTCATTGAGATTTCAAAGGCAGTCACATGGCCAACTATTTGCGCATTGACACGAGCTGTGGAGCGTGATATCGACGTAGCATTTGATGCCCTCAAGTATGCTAAGCATAAGCGTATCCATACAGGTATTGGTACCAGTGATGAGCATATAATGTATAAATTCAACTCCACCCGTGAGGAAATCCTTGAACGCGCTGTCGCTGCTACGAAGTATGCCAAGCGATTTGTTGATGATGTGGAATTCTATTGCGAGGATGCCGGGCGTACGGACAACGAATATCTAGCACAGGTGGTTGAGGCAGTTATCAAGGCTGGTGCAACAGTAGTTAACATCCCCGACACTACGGGCTATTGTCTTCCTCAGGAGTATTATGATAAGATCAAATATCTTAAGGAACATGTGGATAACATCGACCGTGTGATTATCTCTACCCACTGTCATAATGATCTGGGTATGGCGACTGCAAATACATTCAATGGAGTGATGGCAGGTGCCCGCCAGGTTGAGGTGACTATCAATGGTATTGGAGAAAGAGCAGGAAATACATCGCTGGAGGAGATAGCTATGATCCTTAAGTGTCATAAGAGTCTCGGTATAGATACAAATATCAACACAACGAAGATCTATCCCACTTCGAGGATGGTGTCTTCATTAATGAATATGCCGGTCCAGCCAAACAAAGCCATTGTGGGTCGTAATGCCTTTGCCCATTCTTCAGGCATTCATCAGGATGGTGTATTGAAGAATGTGCATACCTATGAGATTATGAATCCCAAGGATGTGGGTATCGATGACAACAGCATACTGTTGACAGCCCGTTCCGGTCGTGCAGCCTTGAAACATCGTCTGCATATCAATGGTGTAGACCTTGATGAGAATAAACTTGACAAGATTTATGAGAAATTCCTTGTGTTGGCCGATCAGAAGAAAGAAGTTGGCGATGCTGATGTGCTTATGTTAGCTGGTGCTGATACGGCAGAATCTCATGCTGTCAAACTCGACTTCCTGCAAGTAACAACAGGCAAGGGCGTCAGGAGTGTGGCCAGTATCGGTCTTGACATCTCCGGACAGAAGTTTGAGGCAGCTGCTTCTGGTAATGGCCCTGTTGATGCCGCCATCAAGGCCCTTAAAAAGATTATCATGAAACAGATGACTCTAAAGGAGTTTACAATTCAGGCCATATCGAAGGGATCAGATGATGTCGGAAAGGTACACATGCAAGTGGAATACGATGGTATTCTCTACTATGGATTCGGAGCTGACACTGATATCGTTACAGCTTCTGTTGAGGCTTATATCGACTGTATCAATAAGTTTAAGAAGAGTGAATAGTTATGAATACGCTTTTTGATAAGATATGGGACAAGCATGTAGTACAGCAGATTGAGGGTGGACCTACTCAATTGTATATCGACCGTCTGTACTGTCATGAGGTGACATCTCCTCAGGCTTTTGACGGTATGAGAGCCAGAGGGCTTAAGTGTTTCCGTCCTCAACAGATTTTCTGTATGCCAGATCATAATACCCCTACCCATGATCAGGATAAGCCCATAGCCGATCCTGTGTCAAAGAAACAGGTAGATGCACTTGAGAGGAATGCAGCAGACTTCGGACTGGCACACTTCGGAATGATGTCGAAGGATAATGGTATTATCCATGTGGTAGGACCTGAAAAAGGTCTGTCGCTTCCTGGAATGACAATCGTATGTGGTGATTCTCACACCTCTACACATGGTGCTATGGGTGCTATAGCATTTGGCATTGGCACGTCAGAAGTAGAGATGGTGCTTGCTTCGCAGTGTATCCTTCAGCAGAAGCCTAAATCGATGCGTATAAATATCAATGGGAAATTAGGTGAAGGAGTCACAGCAAAAGATGTTGCTCTCTACCTTATGTCGCAGATTACCACATCTGGAGCAACAGGTTATTTCGTGGAATATGCAGGCGAGGTGGTTAGGAATATGTCGATGGAAGGACGCCTGACACTATGCAATTTGAGTATAGAGATGGGGGCTCGTGGAGGTTTTGTTGCCCCTGACGAGAATACCTTTGATTATATTAGAGGCAGGGAGTATGCTCCTCAAGGTACTCAGTGGGAAAAGTCTTTAGAATACTGGAAGACCCTGAAGAGTGGCGATGATGCCGTGTTTGACAAGGAGCTGTCTTTTGATGCAGTTGCTATAGAGCCACGTATCACTTACGGAACAAATCCTGGCATGGGCATAGGTATTAGTGAAAATATTCCTTCTTCAGGAGATGCTAATTTCGAGAAGTCACTGAGGTATATGGGATTCTCTGCAGGCGAGAAACTTATAGGGAAGAAAGTCGATTATGTTTTCCTTGGGGCGTGTACCAATGGACGCATAGAAGATTTCATAGCCTTCGCTTCAATAGTGAAAGGACATAAGAAAGCTGATGATGTTGTGGCTTGGCTCGTTCCTGGTTCATGGGCTGTATATAGCCAGATACGTGAGGAAGGATTGGATAAGATTTTTAATGAGGCAGGTTTTGAGATTCGTCAGCCTGGCTGTTCCGCTTGTCTGGCGATGAATGATGATAAAGTACCAGCAGGTAAACTGTGTGTATCTACTTCGAATCGGAATTTCGAGGGGCGTCAGGGACCAGGTGCCCGTACCATCCTCGCTTCTCCTTTAACAGCAGCTGCAGCAGCAATAACAGGTGTAATAACTGACCCAAGAGAATTGTTATGAAACAGAAATTTGATGTTATAATATCCACATGTGTGCCCCTTCCTTTTGAGAATGTTGACACAGATCAGATTATACCTGCCAGATTCCTTAAGGCAACTACTCGTGAGGAGAGCTTCTTCGGAGAAAATCTCTTCAGAGACTGGAGATATAATTCTGATGGCACGCCAAATAAGAATTTTGTACTGAATAATCCAGATTATTCCGGATGTATCCTTGTGGCAGGAAAGAACTTCGGTTCTGGTTCATCCAGAGAACATGCTGCGTGGGCTATTGCAGGTTATGGTTTCAGGGTGGTTATCAGCAGTTTTTTCGCAGATATACATAAGAACAACGAACTGAATAATTTCGTTTTGCCTGTACAGGTTAGTGAGGCGTTTCTTGATGAACTCTTCCAGAGTATTCTGAATAATCCTCAGGCTCAGGTGAAAATCGATCTCCCCAATCAGACTGTCACCAACCTGTCTACTGGTCATAGTGAGACATTCGAGATAAATGCATATAAGAAACATTGTCTTATCAATGGTTTGGATGACATTGATTTCCTGGTTCAGAATCATGATAAGACATTAGAGTGGGAGAAACAGAACAATATCACAAATGATTCTGTTGAGGAGATTGGTTACAGGTTAAAGCGAAAAGAACCGTTTGTAGAGATTATGGATTCTACTCTTCGTGACGGTGAGCAGACCAGTGGCGTTTCTTTTCTTCCCCACGAGAAGCTGATGATGGCCCGCATGTTGCTTCATGATTTGAATGTGGATCGTATTGAGGTAGCTTCAGCCCGTGTGTCAGATGGTGACAAAGAGGCGGTGCAGATGATCTGTCGTTATGCCGAGAAGATTGACAAGCTTGGAAGGGTAGAGGTTCTTGGATTTGTGGATGGCGGAAAGAGTACCGACTGGATTGAGAGTTGTGGTTGTAAGACGATGAATCTATTGGCAAAGGGTTCGTTGAAACACTGTATGCAGCAGCTTCATAAGACTTCAGAAGAACATATCGATGATATACGGAAAGAGGTAAGATACGCACGAAGCAAAGGTATGATCGTAAATCTATATCTCGAGGACTGGTCGAATGGAATGAAAGAATCACCATCATACGTTTATCAGCTGATGGATGCTTTGTGCGACTGCGGTATTCGTCGTTTTATGTTGCCTGACACGTTGGGAATCATGAATCCCCTGCAGTGTATCGAATACTTCAGGAAGATGATAAAGAGATATCCCGATACACATTTCGACTTCCATGCCCATAACGATTATGATCTGGCTGTATCTAACTCATTGGCAGCTGTGCTTAGCGGTGTTAAGGGATTGCATGTGACAGTTAATGGACTAGGTGAACGTTGTGGAAATGCCCCTCTCTCAAGTGTTCAGGTTATTCTGAAGGATCAGTTCCATGCAAAGACAAATATCATTGAGAATAAGCTCAACGACATCTCACGTCTTGTAGAGAGCTATAGTGGTATAGCCGTGGCACCTAATCAGCCTATCATCGGAGACAATGTTTTTACCCAGGTGGCAGGTGTCCATGCTGATGGAGATAAGAAAGACAACCTCTATCAGAACGACCTTGTGCCAGAGCGATTTGGAAGACGAAGGGAATATGCGTTGGGTAAAAACAGCGGAAAGGCAAATATCGCAAAGAATCTCGAGGAGCTGGGTTTGGAGCTGACACCGGAACAGACTCGTCGTGTAACCCAGCGAATCACAGAGCTTGGTGACAAGAAAGAGATTGTTACTCAGGAGGATCTGCCTTTCATCGTGAGTGATGTGCTGAAGCACGATGCCCCAGAGGATAAGGTAAAACTGGTCAGTTATGTAGTATCTACAGCCTATGGCCTTAAGCCCGGTGCAAATATTAAGGTAGAGATAAATGGTCAGCAGTATGAGGCTGGTGCCACAGGTGACGGTCAGTATGACGCTTTTGTCAAGGCACTGCGTTTTATATACCGTAAATATCTTGACCGCACTTTCCCGTTGCTTGCCAACTATGCTGTGACTATTCCCCCTGGTGGTCGTACTGATGCACTTGTACAGACTGTTATCACATGGAATGACAATGGCAAGATGCTCCGTACTCGTGGTCTTGATGCTGACCAGACAGAAGCAGCTATCAAGGCAACTTTTAAAATGCTTAATATAATAGAAAACGAACAAAACGATAAACTATGAAACTGAAAATAGCGATTCTTGCGGGTGATGGTATCGGACCCGAGATTATGAAACAAGGTGTGGCTGTGCTTGATACTATAGCCAAGAAGTGTGGTCATGAGTTTATTTATGAGGAGGCCATCTGTGGTGCTCATGCCATAGAGGAGGTTGGAGACCCATATCCCGATTCAACCCATGAGGTATGTATGCGTGCTGACGCTGTACTCTTTGCTGCAGTTGGTGACCTGAAATACGACAATGACCCAACAGCAAAGATTCGTCCTGAGACAGGCCTTCTTGCAATGCGTAAGAAGCTAGGGCTCTTTGCAAATGTCCGTCCTGTGGTAACATTCGACTGTCTGCTCCATAAGTCTCCACTCAAGGATGAACTCATTCGTGGTGCAGACTTTATTGTGCTTCGAGAGTTGACAGGAGGAATGTATTTCGGTGAGAGGCATCAGGATGATAATATGGCTTATGACACTGACATCTACACCCGTCCAGAGATTGAGCGGATCCTTAAACTTGGTTTTGAGATGGCGATGCAGAGAAACAAGCATCTCACTGTAGTAGATAAAGCAAATGTTCTTGCATCATCACGTCTGTGGCGTCAGATTGCCAAAGAGATGGAACCTCGGTATCCAGAAGTACATACGGACTATATGTTTATTGACAATGCCTCGATGCGAGTACTCACCGAGCCACGTTTCTTCGATGTTATAGTAACAGAGAATACCTTTGGTGATATTCTGACAGACGAGACAAGTTGTATAACTGGTTCCATGGGACTCCAGCCATCATCATCCCTCGGAGAACATACTCCACTCTTTGAACCTGTTCATGGTTCCTGGCCTCAGGCTGCAGGACAAAACCTCGCCAATCCTCTCGCTCAGATACTCTCAGCAGCTATGTTGCTTGAGCACTTTGGTCTCAATAGGGAAGGTGCCCTTATCCGTAAAGCTGTAAATGCATCTCTTGATGCCAATGTGCGAACACCTGAGATACAGGTAGAGGGGGGAGCTAAGTTTGGAACACGTGAGGTAGGAGAGTGGATAGTAAAATATATAAATAATGCATAGACTGTCACTGTTTCTCATATCGTTGTTCCTGACGAATGGACTTTCAGCCCAGACGCGTCAGGAGTGGCGTGATTCTCTTGAGGTTCTGAATACAAAGATCGGCAAGGACCCTAACAACCTCAATCTTCATCTGCTAAAGGCTGAGGCTAACATCAATCTCGAGCAATGGGACTATGCACTTGCGGAATACGGAAAGATACTCCATGTAGACGAGAAGAATCTTGCTGCTCTTTATTTCCGTGCCTATGTACATATGCAACAGTATCACTATGATCTGGCTCGTGTAGACTATGAGTCGTTTCTCTTTCAGGAGCCGGAACATTTCGAGGCTCGATTGGGATTAGCCCATGTGTTGCAGAAGCTGGGACGTAAGACAGAGACAACAGATGAGCTTAATCGTTTGATACAGATGTTTCCTGACTCTGCTGATGCCTATGCTGCGCGTGCTGCCTATGAAACAGAACAGAAGCAATACGACATCGCCCTCTATGACTGGGATGAGGCCATACGTCGCAAGCCTCTTAAATCCGGCTTCGTTGTTTCAAAGGTCGATATTCTCATAAAACTCTATCGTATGGATGAAGCGAAAAAGGAACTCAATGCGGCCATCAAAAGAGGTGTTCCCCGATATGCTTTGAAAGAGTGGTTTGATAAATGTAAATAATAAAAAAATCCCAACCTTCAGACGAGGTTGGGATTTTTGTTCATTATATCAGAGCGATTACTCGATATATACGAGTGCCTCGTCTTCCATTACGCTCTGGCCTACCTTTACTACGATAGCACTGATCTTGCCGGATTTCTCTGCCTGAAGGGCATTAGCCATCTTCATTGCCTCGAGCACAACCACAGTGTCGCCAACTGCTACTTCCTGTCCTTCTGCTACGCAGATGTCTGTGATGACACCTGGCAGAGGAGCCTTAACAGCTGTACCGGAAGCAGAACCGGAAGAGGCTGTAGAAGAACCACTCTCAGAAGCATCGCTTTCAGTAGCTTTGCGAACTACAGGTTTTGGCTTCTCAGGCTCAGCCTTCTTCTCCATCTCTACAGTATATTCCTCTCCATTCACGGTAAGAGTAGCAATGTTCTCAGTGATGTCGCTGATGACAACCTCGTACTTGTTGCCGTTGATTGTATATTTATATTCTTTCATTTTCTTACTCTTTTAGGGTCTTGGTGTGAATGTTTGTGCGTATCCGTTCCACTGAGTGGGGTGGGCATTGATTGTGATGATGCCCGGCTCCACATCGTGAACGTTATTGCCTAAGTGCTCATGCAGTGCAAGAGCGATAGCTGCATATACTTCGTTGTTCATATTTCTCAATTAATTACATTGGGATATTACCATGCTTCTTTGCAGGCAGGGCATCACGCTTGGTAGCAAGCTGAGCCAGACCGCGACAGATGCGGAAACGGGTGTTACGTGGTTCAATAACATCATCGATATAGCCGTACTTGGCTGCCTGATAAGGATTAGCGAAGAGCTCGTTGTACTCATCCTCCTTCTCTGCGATGAATGCCTTAACGTCCTCACCAGCTTCCTTCTTTGCCTTTGCCTCCTTAGCATAAAGCACTGCAGCAGCACCGGATGCACCCATAACGGCAATCTCTGCTGATGGCCAAGCGTAGTTAAGGTCGGTATGCAGCTGCTTAGAACCCATTACGATGTGTGATCCACCGTATGACTTACGCAGTGTAACTGTGATCTTGGGTACTGTTGCCTCACCATAAGCATAGAGCAGCTGGGCACCGTGGAGGATGACTGCATTATACTCCTGACCAGTGCCTGGCAGGAATCCTGGTACGTCAACGAGAGAAACGATAGGAATATTGAACGCGTCGCAGAAGCGAACGAAGCGTGCACCCTTACGAGAAGCGTTAACATCGAGCACACCAGCATAGCAAGAAGGCTGGTTGGCAACGATACCTACGCTCTGACCGTTGAAGCGTGCAAAACCAACTATGATGTTCTTTGCGAACTTAGGCTGAACCTCGAAGAACTCTCCATCGTCTACAACAGAACCAATCACCTTATACATATCGTATGCCTCGTTGGGGTTCTCTGGGATAATCTCATTTAGGGAATCCTCCATACGATTGATAGGGTCGCTTGTCGGCTTGAATGGAGCTGTCTCCATGTTGTTTGACGGGATATAGCTCAGCAGAGTCTTCAGCATCTGCATACCCTCTTCCTCTGTATTTGCCGTAAAGTGGGTAACACCAGACTTTGTGGCGTGAACAGATGCACCTCCAAGGTGCTCCTGGTCGATATCCTCACCGGTAACGGTCTTTACAACCTTAGGACCAGTAAGGAACATATATGATGTGCCTTCCATCATAAGTGTGAAGTCGGTGAGGGCAGGGCTATATACGGCACCACCGGCACAAGGACCGAAGATACCAGAAATCTGAGGGATCACACCTGATGCCAGGATGTTACGCTCGAAGATCTCTGCATAACCGGCAAGGGCGTTGATTCCCTCTTGGATACGTGCACCACCAGAGTCGTTGATACCGATACATGGTGCACCCATCTTCATGGCCATATCCATCACCTTACAGATCTTCTGACTCATGGTCTCAGAGAGAGAACCTGCATGAACGGTGAAGTCCTGTGCGAAAATGAATACCAGACGACCGTCGATAGTACCGCTACCTGCTACAACACCATCACCAAGGAACTGCTTCTTCTCCATGCCGAAGTTATGGCAACGATGCTCCTTAAACATATCATACTCTTCGAAGCTGCCTTCGTCGAGCAACATCTCAATACGCTCACGTGCAGTGTACTTGCCACGCTCGTGCTGCTTCTGAATTGCTTTCTCACCACCACCGAGACGAGCCTGTTCGCGCTTCTCGATGAGTTGCTTGATCTTTTCTAATTGCTTACTCATTACTTAATTTGTATTTTTGCCTTTTTACTTTTTTACCTTTTTACCTTTACTCCGGGTGCTCGCATAGCTCTGTGAGGATGCCACATGTGGATTTCGGATGTAGGAATGCTATGTTCAGACCTTCAGCACCCTTGCGAGGCTTCTCGTCAATCAGGCGTACGCTCTTTTCTGATACTTCTGCAAGCCCCTTGGCAACACCGTCTTCAACGCAGAATGCTACGTGGTGCACACCCTTGTTGCCCTTGTCGAGCCACTTCTGGATGGTGCTCTCAGGTGATGTTGGTTCCAGCAGCTCCAGCTTCACCTCGCCACAGCGAAGGAAAGCAGTCTTTACCTTCTGGTCCTCAACTACTTCTGTTGCATAACACTCCAAGCCCAGTACTTCTGTGAAGTATGGCAGGCTCTCCTCAATGCTCTGAACTGCGATGCCCAGATGCTCAATGTGGGAAATCTTCATATCTTATTCTAATTAAATGAATATTTTTATAAACAATGTGCAAAGATAATCATTTTATTCCATATAAAGAAGAAACTTCCTATTCTTTTTAGATTTCTTATACAAATAAATAAAGATTGCCATTCGAATCAGTGGCAATCTTTATTTTAGTTTTTTATTTTTTTTACCTATTACTATTTCTTGAATTGATTCTGAATAACTACTTCATAATTTTCAAATTCAGTCCAATTAGCATACTGATTTACGTTATGAACCCACGTAAGGAAATTGCTATATGCTCCCAGAATACTTTGTGTCTCCCTCGGATAGTCAAAATCTCCAGGAATAATCAATGCACATGGAGCCTCACCAGTTTGTGGAACTCTTATTGTGGTGTTCCTTGTCTTATTAATGATATAGATTTTGCTTAAAAGCTGGGGGAGTGTAAGGTCCGGGTTAACTCTATACCAACTTGATACAGGTGTGTAATCATCGCCCTTTCCATGTATTGTATTGATAAACCGATCGTCTCCTTTGAGGTCTTCCGCATGGAAGTACACATGCACTTCATCCTCCATCAGGTCGATATCGTATTTACCATCAGGGGTGCCCTCTATGCCGCCTATCTGAAGTTCGTCGGATGCACCGATGGCTACGATGCTGAACTGTACTAACGACCTGTCGTTATTGTTACGTATACAACGCAGCACAACGTCATTCAGGTCAAAATCTGCTTCACCGGGACGGTCCTCAAAACACATGGTATAGGCCATGCCCGGTATTTCCGGCTGTTGGTCAAACATGAATACACCGCTTCCGCCTTTGCCTTCCATATCTTCAATGACGGTATTGGCATTCTGCACATCAGGCCCTTCGGCAGACTCCTTCGTTATGCTCGACGTGCTGATACCGCCTAGTTCGACGATCATGTCGCTATACTGTGCATCACTTCCGTCTTCGAAACAGAGGTATGTCTTTCCGTTGGCATTGAACATTCCGATTCGGGGGTCGTCTATGTTCATCGTGTAATTGGTGTATGTAGCATCGGCCGTAGATGATGCAAACTGTCCAAAACGGTTTATTTCCGTGTTTAGCTGGCCGTTGCCGTAGAGACATCCGTCAAGGCTTTCTGTCAGGTGCTGGTTGTTCATCTCACTGCTGTTCTTTTCTTTCCTTAGCAGGAACCCGATTCTGTAACCTTCTTCAATTATGGCAGAGGGGGTAGGATGGTCTGAGTCCGAAGGATATTTTTTCAGTTCGGCATCTGTGGCGGGAGTGATGTTCTTTGTACCGTTATATTCCTCAAATTCCCAGTTGAAACCAGGTGTAGTATCTTTAATAGGATCACGAAGAGGACATTCTACTTTATATTTTTCTTGCCACCAGTTGGTATTGTAGTTAAACTTTAATCCTCTCCAGCTGTGGTTATACTGATAAAGATGGTTATCTCTGTATGAATAGTACAGCTGAGAGGCATCTGTATAGCTGTCAGTGATGCTGGCATCTCCATTACCTGCTTCAGTCCAAACCATGAATTTCTTGGAACCCACGTTGTAGAGCATTATATAGCCTGAGCTTGTGGTGAAAATTTGCCATAGCTGATTGACTACATTGTCGGCAGCGTCTTCATATCTGGGTTGCATGGTCTGGTTCGACTGTGACGTGTATGTCATATAGTAGTCTTTTCCATTAACCTGGCTTGTGGAATTTTTTATACGGTATAATTTACCGTCAGAACTGCCAAGGCTGCTGGCCATCACTTTCTTCGGCATGTAGTTTGACGGGGCGCCATAGAACGGCAGCAGGTACTCATGGAGTCTCATGAACGTGGTGTCGTCTTTTGTCTTGTCGATGCTGGTAGTTTTTCTGAACTGCTCCCTCTCATAGTACAGGTCCATTGCCTTGAACTTTGGAAGAGACTTTATATAGTCAGTCTCGCTTGTCCCTGCAGGAATATCAGAAGGCTTATAATAGTAATAATATAAATCGCACCAGTAAATCTCTCCGGAACTGAGCTGGATGGGGGATAGTGTGATAGGGTTTTTGCCGTCACTCACCAGATGGTTATTGAAAAACCTTACAGCGTTACCCTCTCGGATATATTTCAGATTGTCGCGTCTTCCCCAGGTGTTGTTGGGGTCTGCACGGAAAAGTGATGCGTCGAAGATAGCATGGAGAACGGCTTCTTCGTCTGCATCCAGTGGATCTGCATCTCTACGGATGCACTGATAGTCTACTATCCACGATGAGTTCGTGTTATTCTGGTCGGATGGTTTCCACAGACGGTCGTTTTCCCAGTTTTTGCCTTTCCAGTTTGCAATGTTAATGTTGGCAGAGTGCCCATTGTCGGTCTTTTCAGCATTAGTTTGTATCCAGGCTTTCACGGCAGTGTTCTGTGGCTCTTCAGCATCATTAGCAACGATTGTGCGCTGTGCATTATATGAAAGGACAGTATTGTTATATATTAAATTTACCTTTGAGAAATCAGGCAGGTCATCGGCAGCTCTTCTAACGCTTCTGGTGCGTGCGTTTGATGAACTTTTGAAACCTACTTGCGTGTCTCCTACGTTAAAAGGCTTTATTATACAGTTTCCCTTTGTGTCTACACAGGCTGCAACCAGGCGAGTGGCTGTTTTGGGTGCATCGTAGTTGATTGTAACTGTCTGTCCCTTAATGGCATCAGCTTCTGCAAGTACCTTGGCCTGATCATTGAAGAAAGGCGACTCTGTCAGGATCTGTACCTTAGTAATGTCTTTAAGTGTGGCATCTGCTGTTACTGAGATTGTTCCGGAATTGATGTTGCTCCAATTCTGGTTGGGGTCGATAATTCCGAACACGTTTTCTGCATTCTCCTTGATGAGCTGCTTCTGGGTGCTTTCGTCGTCCAAGTCTGTGCAGCTACCTAATGCCAGTGTACCTAAAACGGATAGGATAAATAATTTTCTCATATAAAGAATCTTTTTAGTTGCAACTTAATTGAATATATTCGTTGCAAATTTAGTGGTTTTCATCGATAAACAATCGGTTTATACTTATTAAGATTATTAATTTAACATTATTTAAGCAAAATCAGAGCTCGATCGATATTTTACCGTTGATTTGTCTGCCTGTCAGGTAATTAGGAACTGCCCACTGACGGTTGCTCACGTCAGTAACCCAATAGTAGCTGTTGACGTTTGATATGCCAAAAAGATTCAGGCAGTCAACACCCAGCCACAGTCGTTTTATGCTCTTCTCTCTCTTTACCGCCAACCAGCTCATACCAATGTCAGCTCTCTTATATGCTGGAGCACGGAAGTTCTGACGTTCAATGCCTCTGTGTGGTGCTCCAAATGGCAGTCCGTCAGCAAAGGCAAGTCTGAGAGTCATCTTCCATCTGTCAGTACCAGGGAAATAGTCGGTGAAATGAAGGTTTATCGCATATCTCTGATCGTTTGGTTGTGGGAAGGTCACACCATTCATTTTCATCTGCGCCTTCATCAGCGAAAATGTCAGCCACGAATCGGTACCAGGCACAAACTCTCCATACAGTTTGAAATCTATGCCTGCAGTATATCCCGATGCCAGATTATCTCCGTAATACGTTACCTTTACATTCTGGACATTGTATGGAATAAGGTTCGATAGAGCTTTGAAATATGCTTCGGAAGTGAATCTGAATGGTCTGCCGAGCATCTTGAACCTATAGTCCATTGCTGCTATGAACTGTATGCTCTGCTGACTCTTTATCTTATTATTCAGTACTGCCGTTGTTGCGCGATTTACTGTAACAGTGTCTCGCATCTCCTTGTAGAAAGGTGCCTGATAATAAAGACCTGTAGCAAATCTGAAAGTGTAGTTGGGGTTAAAGGCTGGTACTAATGCTATTGATGCTCTTGGAGATACTATTGTCTCTTTATTAAACGACCAGTTGGCCAGTCTTACGCCATAATTGAGTGTAAAGTAATTCTCTCCCTTAGCGAATTTATACGTATCCTGGATATATGCCTCGATACGATGGCTCTTTACATCGTTCTTTGCCGACAGAGTATATATAAGGTCCAGTCTGTCAGCCTGATGTGGCCATGAATATCCGCTGGAATCGCGCATCTCATATTCCCTTAGCTGTTCTTTGATGCGTTCTGTCTTGTATGTCAGTCCTGCCTCGATGTCGTGATGCAGGGTCTTGTGGTTGCCTATGAGTTTAAAACTTATCACATCTGCAGTCAGATAGTTTCGGGCATGTTCCATATATGTTCCTACTCCCAGGTTCTCTGTTGTCTGAGTGTCATCGAGCCAATACTGGCCTATAATGTCGTATGTCTCTTTCTCTTTGGTGTGAAATGCCGATGTCAGGAATTTCACCGATGTAGAGTCTCCGAAGTGGCGAGTGATTGATGCTGTTCCGAACAATGTCCTGAACACATCCTTCTCCTGTCCGTCGAAATAAACCTTAAACGACTTTACGTCTTGCATCGTACCAAAGCTAGTCTCTCGGTCTTCTGGTTTGAAATTATAGTGGTTCTCAGAGATATTTCCTATGAAATCGATAGTCCATCTTTGGTTGGGTCTGTAGCTTATATAAGTCTGATAATCAAGGAAATTAGGCTTGTACTCTCCAGTGGTTTCCAGCGAGCCGAGAAGATACCTGTTAGTCTTGTATCTCAGTCCGTGAGTCATCGAGAAGTTCTTGTTTCCCACTCCCACATATCCGCTTGCTCCCAGCAGCGATGCTGTGGCGCTGGCCTCGACCCCCCTTACCTTCTTATATGTTATATCGAGAGCCGATGACATTTTGTCGCCATATTTCGCTTCGAATCCTCCTGACGAGAATCCTATCTTCTCCACCATGTCGGCATTGATCACCGACAGTCCTTCCTGTTGTCCGCTGCTGATGAGCATCGGGCGGTATATCTCCACATTATTTATATATACAGAGTTCTCGTCGAATGATCCTCCTCTGACGTTATACTGCGACGACAGTTCGTTGTGGGTCGATACTCCTGCCTGCTGTTGGATGAGTTCCTCTACGGCATTGCCTGTGGTCGACGGTCCCTGTTTAGCGTCTTTTATTTCCAGCTGTTCTGTCGTGGATGTCTGTCGTCTGCGTTCTGTCACCGTCACTTCCTGCAGGGCTTCCATAGGCTGCATCACCAGCGTTATCGTCATCCTGCCCTTCGGCTTGCGGAACACCCTCTTCCTGCTGGCATAGCCCACCATCGAGAATCTTACCTCTACTGAGTCCTCACTTTGCAGGTTGAGCGTAAACTCGCCCTTCAGGTTGGTCATCGTCACTTTTCCCTGTTTCAGGCAGGATACGGTAACTAGTTCGAGGGCATTCTCTTCGTTGTCAACCACTTTACCCTTAAGCGTAAAGTCGTCGGCATGCAACGGCATAGCAACTGTCAGCAGTAATGTAAGCATTAGTACTACGCCCCTCTGTTGCCAGCTAAATGTATATGTATGAAGCAATATTACGTCCATTCTTACAAATAACGCACATTGTTGCAGATTTATTGTGCTCTTTGTTGCAAATCTTGCAGATTCATCATTCTACCGTTCTGCTGAATCCCATTTATTTTGATTTCTTCATTCTCTCGGCAAACTTTTGCGAACCAGAGATGAGATTGAAAACTATTGCGAACGATAATGTTTGGCATTTTCGATATTTATTCTTACCTTTGCACTATGATTTACGAAATAGTCATAGGAATACTGGTATATGCAGTGCTGTTTGTTGTGACGGTACAGAGCAGCCGACGTAAGGTTCAGGACTTGCAGGCGCGTCTTGATAAGGTACATAGCCTTCAGCAGCAGCAACAGGCTCAAAGCCAGCAGAGCATCGCCCGGAACGAAGCCAAGATCCGTGACCTGGAGGTGCTTCTGAAGAAGCTGGGCGACGAGAACTCTCTCTTGCGCCTTGAGCTTGAGGAAAAGAAGGCTACTCTTGATTATAATAATAAGGTGGCGCTTATTGAAAACGAGAAGCGCCAGCAGGCAGAGACTATTATATTCTCTTCGGACATATATCTTCACTTGCAGGAATGCCTGGAGGCCGGCAAGAGTCTGAACTATCATGACTGGCTGAATCTGGCTCAGTTGGTGGATGGCGTATATACTGGCTTTACAGAAAAACTGTATAGTCTCTATCGTATGACCGAACAAGACTATCATGTGAGCCTTCTTATCAAGGTGCGAATACAACCAAAAGATATCGCTCTGCTGACAGCGCATTCAAAAGAGAGTGTTGCCTCTACTCGAAGCCGGCTATATCAGAAAGTATTCGGTCAGAAAGGCTCTTCGAAGGATTGGGATGATTTTGTTTTATCACTTTAAGATATTAGAATTATGATTGAGTATTTTGTAGAACACTTATGGCAGATGTGGGCCGTAGTATCTGTCATCTGTCTTATCCTGGAACTTACAGCTGGTGACTTCTTCATCATCTGCTTCTCCATTGGTGCCTTTTTTGCAGCCATTGCAGCAGCATGCGGATTGGGACTGTACGTGCAGTTGGTGGTGTTCGCCATCTTCTCGCTTATTGCTCTATTCTGGGTTCGCCCCTTTGCCAAACGTTATCTTCATAAGGGTGAGGATAATCGTGTGAGTAATGCTGATGCCCTGATGGGTCGTCATGGTAGAGTGGTGGAGACCGTCAAAGCCGATGGTTTTGGAAGGGTTCAGATTGACGGCGACATCTGGAAGGCTGTCACTAACGAGCCACAGGATATTCCAGAAGGGTCAAATGTCCGCGTGGTTGGACGTGAGAGCACAATTATTACAGTAGAGAGTATTAATAATTAAATAATCTTTAAATAGTGTTTTTCATTATGGATACAATGTTTTTCATTTTCGTGGCAATCGTATTGCTGGTTATCATCTTCGCAAAGATGGCCCTTGTGATTATCCCACAGTCAGAGACCAAGATCGTTGAGCGCCTGGGACGTTACTATGCTACTCTCCAGCCTGGCATCAACATTATCATTCCATTCATCGACCGTGCGAAGAGTATCGTGGTGCTCAATCATGGCCGTTATCAGTATTCTACCACCATCGACCTTCGTGAACAGGTATATGACTTCCCCAAGCAGAACGTGATAACCAAGGATAATGTGCAGACAGAGATCAATGCCCTGTTGTATTTCCAGATTGTTGACCCCTTCAAGGCTACCTACGAGATCAACAACCTGCCAAACGCCATTGAGAAACTCACCCAGACCACACTCCGTAACATCATCGGAGAGCTGGAGCTCGACGAGACGCTGACCTCACGTGACACCATCAACAAGAAGCTCTCTGCCGTTCTCGATGATGCAACTGACAAATGGGGAGTAAAGGTTAATCGTGTGGAGTTGCAGGACATCACCCCTCCTGACTCTGTACTTACAGCGATGGAGAAGCAGATGCAGGCAGAGCGTAACAAGCGAGCCCAGATACTGACCTCTGAGGGACAGAAGGCAGCAGAGATACTGGCTTCAGAGGGAGAGCGTACTGCCATCGTGAATAAGGCCGAGGCCGCCAAGGAACAGGCTATCCTCGAGGCAGAAGGAGAGGCTCAGGCACGTATCCGCAAGGCAGAGGCAGAGGCAAAGGCTATCGAACTCATCTCTGAGGCTGTAGGAAAGAGCACCAATCCTGCTAACTATCTGCTGGCACAGAAGTATATCCAGATGATGCAGGAACTGGCAGAGGGCGACAAGACCAAGACGGTTTATCTGCCATATGAGGCTACCAATTTGTTGGGTTCTATAGGTGGAATTAAAGACCTCTTCAAAACAGAATAATACTTTTTTGCAAAAAATAAGGGCAAGATGTGGGGTTTCTGAATAAAATTGTGTAAATTTGCAGCCGAATTAGGCACTTTGCCATTTCACAACGCAAATTCATACTGTATGGTACACAATATTTTCAAGGGACTGGGCATCGCCCTCATTACCCCTTTTAAGGAAGACGGCTCCGTTGACTACGAGGCATTGATACGTCTGCTCGACTATCAGCTCAACAACGGTGCCGACTTTTTTTGTATTCTCGCAACAACGGGTGAGACGCCTGTGCTTACTCCTGACGAGAAACTGAAGATTAAAGATACAATCGTTGACTATGTTCAGGGACGTGTGCCCATCCTGATGGGATGTGGCGGATATAACACTGCTGCTGTGGTGGACGAGCTGAAGACAGGTGACTTCCGAGGTGTTGACGGCATATTGAGTGTCTGTCCTTATTACAACAAACCGTCTCAGGAAGGTCTCTACCAGCACTTCAAGACTATCGCTGCTGCAACAAAATTGCCAGTAGTGCTTTATAATGTGCCTGGCCGTACTGGTGTTAACATGCAGGCTGCCACAACGGTGCGTTTGGCTCGTGACTGTCAGAATATCGTTGCCATCAAGGAGGCGAGTGGAAACCTCGAACAGGTGGATGAGATAATAAAGAACAAACCCAATGACTTTGATGTCATCTCTGGTGATGATGCTCTCACGTTCCCTATGGTAAGCTGTGGAGCGGTAGGAGTGATCAGTGTTATTGGTAATGCCCTACCTAAGGAGTTCTCAAAGATGATCCGACTGCAGATGCGTGGCGAATATGATCCAGCCCGTAAGATACATCATCGGTTTACAGACCTTTTCTCACTTCTGTTTGTTGATGGTAACCCTGCAGGTGTGAAGGCTATGCTTTCAGAGATGGGATTTATTAATAATATACTGCGTCTGCCACTTGTTCCTATGCGTATCAAGAATATGCAGCGTATGTCTGAAATTCTCAAGGAACTGAAGATTTGATGGAGGAGTCGAAGGTCATACATGAGATAACCCCGTTGATGGGTAAGGATGTGCTCTATATCGCAGAGCGCCACAAGAAAGAGTTTACATATCCTATTCACAACCATGAGGTATATGAACTGAACTTCGTGGAGCATGCTCCGGGTGTGCGTCGAACAGTGGGCGACTCAAGTGAGGTGATCGGTGATTATGACCTGGTGCTTATTACTTCTCCGGATTTGGAGCATGTGTGGGAACAGAATACATGTACCAGTGAGGATATCCATGAGATAACTGTACACTTTGACCTGAACTTCGATTCTTCCAGTTTCTTGGGAAAGAATCCGTTCACATCACTTCGTAATATGATGCTTGAGGCACGTAAGGGCCTGTGCTTCCCGATGGATGCTATCATGAAGGTGTATCAGCATCTGAACACCCTAAGCAGCATCAAGGACGGTTTTTATGCTTTTACGCAGTTTATGATCATCCTTTACGAGCTCTCACGATGCGATGGTGCCAGGGCACTTGCTACAAGCAGCTATGCTAAAGTGGAAGTGGCCAGCGACAGCAGACGAGTGCTTAAGGTAAAGAACTATATCAACCAGAACTACCAGAACGAGATACGCCTTTCTGAAGTGGCAAGTCTTGCGGGGATGAGCCCAAGTGCCTTCAGTCGCTTCTTTAAGCTTCATACAGGACGTAACCTCAGTGATTATATCATTGACCTGCGTCTTGGCTATGCCAGCAGGATGCTGGTTGACAGTACGCATTCTATAGCAGAAATAGGTTACGGTTGCGGGTTTAACAACCTCAGCAACTTCAACCGTATCTTTAAGAAAAAGAAAGGCTGTAGTCCTTCTGAATTCCGCGAGAATTACCATAAAACACGTATAATTGTGTAAAAAATGCACTTTTTTTGAAAAAAATCCCAAAAACATTTGGTCAGTTCAAAAAAAGTGCGTACCTTCGCACCCGCAAATCAGAAATAAAGGAACTTTTTTGCAGGTTGGCTTCGCCGACCAAACAAAAAATTTGGTTCCGTAGCTCAACTGAATAGAGCATCTGACTACGGATCAGAAGGTTGTGGGTTTGAATCCCGCCGGAATCACAAGAAGAGAGAAAATCGAAAGATTTCCTCTCTTTTTTTGTTAATACAAAAATTAATCGTATCTTTGCAGAAAAATTATGTCTTATGGAAGAATCAGGATTAAACAGATATTTGGATGAGATAGGTCGTGAGTCACTGCTCTCTGTTGAGGAAGAAGCAAAACTCTCTGAGCAGATAAAGGCAGGTAACACCCGCGCTCTCAACAAACTTGTGGAGGCCAACCTCCGTTTTGTGGTTTCTATAGCCAGTCAGTATAAGGGAAAAGGTCTCTCTATGGATGACCTTATCAGTGAGGGAAATCTCGGACTGATGAAGGCTGCTGGGAAGTTTGATGCATTAAAGGGTACTCGTTTTGTAAACTATGCAGTGGTCTATGTCCGTCAGTTTATCGAGAAGGCAATAGACCAACAGACAGGCCTATATACTGTTCCTAAAGATGTTAAGAATGAGATGGCTGCGCGTCAGCAGAGCATGCCTCTCTCTGTCGACGCTCCTCTGGGTCATCGTACAAATATGAGTCTGCTCTCTGTTATTATCAATCAGGATGCTCCTTTTGCCGACGAACGGATTCATTCTGAGGCCATCGAGGATGCCATCGAGTTTGCCTTGGCGGGACTTGATAAGCGTGAGAGTAGGGTGGTGAATGCATATTTCGGCATCGACCAGGAGCATGAGACGATGGCAGAGATAGCCGAGGATATGGATCTTAAGCGAGAACGTGTGCGTCAGATACGTGACAAGGCAGTACGTAAGCTTCGTAAGGCGTATAAGACCAGGCTCTACGAATTAAAGAAATGAAAAAAAGCTCCCAACCGGGAGCTTTTCTTATTTAATCAGGTCTACTGAACGTTTGAGGAACTTATCTAGGGCCTCACCCTTTAGCATGCCATTCTGTAGGAGTGCGAGGTCGATAAGTTGATGTACAATAGAGTTACCCTTGGCATAGTCGGCTATAACAGCCTGTTTCTTGTCTTTCTGTTCCTGGACAGCCTTCTCTGCCTCAGCCTTCTGGTCTTTGTCCTCCTGAGTTAGTTCATCATATTTCTTCTTGTCCTGAGCCTGACGGATAGCTGCCAGACGAGCCTCCTGACCCTTGAGTTCTGACACGATAGGCTTCAGAGCCTCTTCTGTGGCTGACTTACTCTCATCGAGCACCTTCTTAACAAGTGGATGGTCTGAGTTGAGCACGAGGTTGAAACTGTCAGGCATCTGACCATAGAATCCCATACCAGCCTGGAACTTACTCATGTCCTTCATACGACGCATATACTCATTCTGTGTGATGATGACTGGACGAGACTCTGCTCCGAGAGCATCTACCTGAACCATGAACTCAGCTTTGTCAATCTTTGGCAACTGACTACGGAATACTGCTGACAAATTGTCACTCTCGTCCTCTGAGAGGTCTGACTTAGGAGCGTCACTCTTGACAATCAGACGGTCGATGATGTCAGAGTCAACACGTGTGAAACGGCTCTTTTCAAACTTCTGTTCAAGAGTCTGGATGGTTGGAACATCCAGTTGCCCATCGAGTAACAATACCGAATAACCCTTGTCCTGAGCTGCCTTTATATAGCTGTACTGCTCTTCCTTATCAGTAGCGTAGAGGTAAACGAGCATGTCGTCCTTATCCTTCTGAGATGCCTCGATAAGGGTCTTATACTCTTCGAAAGTAAAGTATTTACCCTCTGTATCTTTCATGAGGGCAAAGTCCTTGGCACGATCGTAGAAGTTTTCCTCAGAGAGTATTCCATAGTTGATGAAGAGTTTTAGGTCGTCCCACTTCTCCTCATATTCTTTACGGTTCTCAGCGAAGATAGCCTTCAGGCGGTCTGCTACCTTCTTTGTGATATAGGTTGAGATCTTCTTCACCTCACGGTCGCTCTGCAGGTAGCTGCGGCTTACATTAAGAGGAATGTCTGGAGAGTCGATTACTCCATGCAACAGGGTAAGGAACTCAGGAACAATACCTTCCACCTGATCAGTTACGAACACCTGATTACAGTAGAGCTGTATCTTATTACGCTGCAGTTCGATGTTCGACTTTATCTTCGGGAAATAGAGGATACCAGTGAGGTTGAATGGGTAGTCAACGTTAAGGTGAATCCAGAACAGAGGCTCATCGCTCATAGGATAAAGTGTGCGATAGAAACTCTTGTAGTCCTCGTCCTTCAGGGTACTTGGGGTCTTGGTCCACAGAGGCTCGACATTATTAATGATATTATCCTCATCGGTATCTACCTGTTTGCCATCCTTCCACTCACTCTTCTTTCCGAAAGCTACTGGCACAGCCATGAACTTACAGTATTTGTTGAGCAAGCCCTCAAGCTTGTACTTGTCAAGGAACTCCTTGCAGTCATCGTCGATATAGAGGATGATGTCGGATCCACGGTCCTCACGTTCTGCATCATCGATCTCGTAAGCCGGACTACCATCACAGCTCCATCTTACGGCCTTTGAACCTTCCTTCCATGACTTTGTGATGATCTCCACCTTCTTTGATACCATGAAAGAAGAGTAGAATCCCAGTCCGAAGTGACCGATGATATTGTTAGCATTATCCTTGTATTTCTCAAGGAAGTCGGTTACTCCAGAGAAGGCTATCTGGTTGATATACTTGTCTATCTCCTCCTCTGTCATTCCGATACCATGATCGCTGATGGTGATGGTACCCTTGTCGGCATCGAAGTTCACACGGACTGTAAGATCACCTAGTTCTCCCTTGAAATCGCCCTTCTCCTGAAGGGTCTTCATCTTCTGCGTAGCGTCTACTGCATTTGAAACCATCTCACGGAGGAAGATCTCGTGATCACTATAAAGAAACTTTTTAATTACTGGGAAAATATTCTCAGTAGTTACACCAATGTTACCTTTTTGCATAATCTGTCATTTTTAAACGTTTGACATTCATCTTGCAAATACCGTGCCAAATATTTGGTTATTTCGTTAAAAGTGAGTAATTTTGCACCCGCTTATAATATATAATAAGGTATAAGGATGACAGTAAGGAACAAGAAAAGACGTTGGCACTGTCTCTCAGGACAAGAACCTACAGAGATGGACAAGACCATCATGTACTGGGAGAATAAAGGTAAGGAAGTGCCCACACGTGAACTGATAAAGACCCCGGAACAGATAGAAGGCATCCGTAAGGCTGGTGTTATCAACACCGGAGTGCTTGACGAGGTGGCAAAGAAGATACATGCTGGAATGTCGACACTGGAGATAGACCGGATATGTCGCAAGTACTGCGAAGAGCATAATGCCATTCCTGCGTGTCTCGACTATGAGGGCTTCCCGATGAGTGTGTGTACGTCTATCAACGAGGTAGTGTGTCACGGTATCCCTAAGGAAGAGGATGTGCTTCAGGAGGGTGATATCATCAACGTAGACTTCACAACAATCCTTGATGGCTATTATGCAGATGCCAGTAGAATGTTCATCATCGGTAAGACTACGCCAGAGAAGGAGCAGCTGGTACGTGTGGCTAAGGAATGTCTTGAGATTGGTATGGAAGTGGCAAAGCCTTACTCTTTCGTTGGTGACATCGGTCATGCGATAGAGAAACATTGTAAGAAATACAACTATGGAGTGGTTCGTGACCTCTGTGGTCATGGGGTAGGACTGAAGTTCCATGAGGAGCCTGATGTGGCTCATTTCGGACATCGCGGCACAGGAATGCTGCTTGTTCCTGGTATGGTGTTCACCATCGAACCGATGATCAATATGGGGACATGGCGAGTATTTGTTGATGAAGACGATCCATACGGATGGGAGGTTATCACTGACGATGAACTCCCAAGTGCTCAGTGGGAGCATACGTTGCTGATGACAGAGCATGGCGTGGAGATACTTACATATTAATGAATAGTGGATAGTGAATAAGGATATATATATATTAGGTATAGAGTCGAGTTGTGACGATACATCGGCAGCTGTTCTTAAGAACGGGATATTGCTGAGTAATGTCACTGCATCTCAGGCTGTTCATGAGGATTATGGCGGTGTGGTTCCCGAACTGGCATCAAGAGCACATCAGCAGAATGTGGTTCCTGTAGTAGATCAGGCCATAAAGAAGGCTGGGATCACCAAGGAACAGCTGACTGCTATCGCTTTTACCAGAGGGCCAGGTCTTATGGGTTCTCTGCTTGTAGGAGTAAGCTTTGCTAAGGGATTCGCACGTAGTCTTGGTATCCCTATGATTGATGTGAACCATCTTCAGGGACATGTGATGGCGCATTTCATCAAGGAGAGCGAGGACGATACGCATCGCCCCCCTCTGCCATTCCTCTGTCTTCTGGTGAGTGGGGGAAACTCACAGATTGTGAAGGTGAATGCATATAATGATATGGAGGTGTTGGGGCAGACCATCGACGACGCTGCCGGTGAGGCTATCGACAAGTGTTCGAAGGTGATGGGACTGGGATATCCCGGTGGTCCTGTCATCGACCGTTTGGCTCGACAGGGTAATCCTAAGGCTTTCCATTTCTCAGAACCAAACATACCCGACCTCGACTATAGTTTCTCAGGACTGAAGACCTCTTTCTTGTATTCTCTTCAGAGATGGGTGGCAGAAGACCCCGATTTCATCGAGAAAAACAAAGAGGATATTGCTGCTTCGTTGGAATGGACTATTGTGGATATCCTTATGAAGAAACTGAAGAAAGCTGTTAAACAGACGGGTGTCAAACACGTGGCAGTTGCAGGAGGTGTAAGTGCAAATAATGGACTTCGTAATGCCTTCTACGATGCAGAGAAACGTTATGGGTGGACAATATACATTCCGAAGTTCAGTTATACCACAGACAACGCTGCGATGATAGGTATCGTGGGGTATTATAAATATCTGGATGGGGAGTTCTGTGGTATTGATGCCCCGGCATTCTCGAAAGTAACATTTAAATAAAAAAATAAAAGATGGATTTTGAGGCAAAGATTATAAGCAGGGAAGTGAGTGAACTGCTATGGGAAATGGAAAGGACTGTTGGCACTGCGGAGAGTTGTACTGGTGGCAGGATAGCAGAAGCGATTGTCGCAGTACCTGGTGCATCTAAGTATTTCAAGGGTGGTATTATCTCTTATGTCAATGAGATTAAGGAGTCAATACTTGGTGTTGACCATCAGGTTCTTGAAGAGCATACTGCTGTCTGTGAGGAAGTTGCAAAACAGATGGTTATAGGTGCCTGCAAGACTCTTAACACAGATTATGCTATCTCGGCAACGGGTATCGCTGGGCCTACAGGAGGTACAAAAGAGATACCAGTAGGTACCATCTGGCTTGCCTGTGGAAATGCTGAGAGAATCTCAACTGTCAGAGTGGAGGAAGATCATGGAAGAGACATCAATCTCGCCATTGCTACTAATACCGCTATGCAGCTTTTCTTAGACTACCTTAAAGGCGAAAATTTTGAGAAAAAGGAACTTGAAGGTTAAAAAATCATAAATATTTATTTAATTCTTAATTCTCAATTCTCAATTCTCAATAATAATTAGTACCTTTGCACCCTGTTTGGAATAAGTAGTTAAAAAGAACAAGTAAAAGGTAGATAGAAATGTCTAAAGTTTGTCAAATTACAGGAAAGAAGGCACAGATAGGTTGTAATGTGTCTCACTCAAAGCATCATACAAAGAGAAGCTTTGATGTCAACCTGTTCAGCAAGAAGTTCTACTATGTAGAGGAGGGTTGCTGGATTCAGTTGAAGATCAGCGCTGCTGGCCTTCGTATGATTAACAAAGTAGGTCTTGATGCTGCATTGAAGCAGGCTGTTGCAAAGGGATATGTAGACTGGAAGGACATTAAAGTTATAGGAGACTAAGCACTATGGCAGGCAAGAAAGCAAAAGGTAATCGCGTTCAGGTAATCCTGGAGTGCACCGAGATGAAGAATAGTGGTCTTCCCGGAACAAGCCGTTATGTCACTACAAAAAATCGTAAGAACACGGCTGAGCGTCTGGAGTTGATGAAGTATAACCCAATCCTGAAGAAGATGACTCTTCACAAGGAGATTAAATAAGCAAGACTGAAGTATGGCAAAGAAAACCGTTGCTACCCTCCATGAAGGTTCAAAGGATGGTCGCGCTTACACAAAGGTGATAAAGATGGTAAAGAGCCCAAAGACTGGTGCTTACATCTTCGACGAGCAGATGGTTCCTAACGAGGCTGTTAAGGACTTTTTCAAGAATTAATTTTAAAAAAGGATAAAAAGAGAGGTTGCAATACGTTTTGCAACCTCTTTTTTTTGCCATTTCATCGGAATTTATTAATTTTGCACCCATAATAATGTTATTATGGGAATTTTTGGTTTTTTCAATAAAGACAAGAAAGAGACACTCGATAAAGGTCTTGAGAAGACAAAGAGTAGTGTGTTTGATAAGCTGGCCCGTGCCGTAGCTGGAAAATCGAAGGTTGATGATGACGTCCTCGACAACCTTGAAGAGGTGTTGATAACAAGTGATGTCGGTGTTGATACCACTCTTAAGATTATCGATAGAATTGAAGAACGTGTGGCTCGTGATAAGTATGTATCAACCTCTGAGCTCAACGGAATACTTAAGGATGAGATTGCCAAGCTTCTGGCAGAGAATAATACTGAGGATAATGACAATTGGGATCTGCCCGGCGACCATAAGCCGTACGTCATACTTGTGGTGGGCGTTAATGGTGTCGGGAAGACCACGACCATCGGTAAGCTCGCCTGGCAGTTTAAGCAGGCAGGGAAGAAAGTATATCTCGGAGCTGCCGACACATTCCGTGCAGCAGCAGTCGACCAGCTCTGTATCTGGGGTGAGAGAGTGGGAGTGTCTGTCGTCAAACAGCAGATGGGCTCTGACCCAGCATCGGTTGCTTTCGACACTCTTCAGAGTGCCAAGGCTAATGGTGCCGATGTGGTGCTTATTGATACCGCAGGCCGTCTGCATAATAAGGTTGGTCTTATGAATGAGCTTAAGAAGATCAAGGATGTCATGAAGAAGGTTATGCCTGAGGCTCCTGATGAGGTGATGCTCGTGCTTGACGGGTCGACTGGCCAGAACGCTTTCGAACAGGCCAAACAGTTCTCTGCTGTGACTCAAATAACATCGCTTGCCATCACAAAACTCGATGGAACCGCCAAGGGTGGAGTAGTGATTGGAATCTCTGACCAGCTGAAAGTGCCTGTAAAATATATCGGTCTTGGTGAAAAAATGACGGATCTCCAGCTATTCAACAAGCGTCAGTTCGTCGACTCTCTGTTTGATGCGTGATGAAGAAGACGATAGATTTCATATCACTAGGTTGCTCGAAGAATCTCGTTGACAGCGAGACACTTATGGGACTGATGGCTGCCAACGGCTACCAGTGTACCCATGATAGCGATGATCCTCAGGGAGAGATTGTCGTTGTCAACACCTGTGGTTTCATCAATGATGCCAAGGAGGAGAGCATCAACACCGTCCTTGAGTTCGCTCAGGCAAAGACTCAGGGAAAGATAGAAAAGCTCTTTGTCATGGGCTGTCTCTCAGAGAGATACCTTGCAGAGCTAGAGAAAGAGATTCCTGAGGTGGACGGGTGGTATGGCAAGTTTAACTACAGGCAGCTGCTTAAGGACTTGAATGGTGAGGATTTCAACGTTTGCGAGGGTAAGCGCCATATCACTACCCCAAAGCATTACGCCTATATCAAGATAAGCGAAGGGTGCGACCGCCATTGTGCCTACTGCGCCATCCCTCTGATAACAGGCAGACATCAGAGCCGGCCTGTGGAGGAGGTCCTCGATGAAGTGAGATATCTTGTGAGTCAGGGCACAAAGGAGTTTAATGTCATCGCTCAGGAACTGACATATTATGGAGTCGACATCGATGGCAGGCAGCATATCGCAGAACTTATCGAGAAGATGGCAGGTATAGAAGGTGTCGAGTGGATTAGGCTGCATTATGCCTATCCTGCACATTTCCCCTGGTATCTTCTCAGAGTGATGCGTGAGAACAGCAATGTCTGCAGATACCTTGATATCGCCTTGCAGCATATTTCCGACAATATGCTAAGCAGAATGAAGCGTAACGTCACAAAACAAGAGACTTACGAACTTGTCGAACGACTTCGCAAAGAAGTTCCTGGCATACATATCCGTACAACCCTTATGGTTGGATTCCCCGGGGAGACGGAAGACGACTTCAAAGAACTCGTTGAATTCACGAAGTGGGCCCGATTCGAACGCATGGGGGCCTTCGCCTATTCCGAGGAGGACGGGACATATTCTGAAAAAAACTATGAGGACGATATCCCCGACGATGTCAAGCAGAGCCGGCTGGACAAGCTGATGAGAGTGCAACAGAACATCAGTGCAGAACTCGAGGCAGAGAAGATCGGTACCGTCCAGAGAGTCATCATCGACCGGCGAGAAGGCGACTATTTCATAGGGCGCACTGAGTATTGTTCTCCCGAGGTCGATCCCGAGGTGCTTATTCATGCAGAAGAAACGCCCCTGACCATCGGGGAGTTCTACGACGTCAGAATAACCGACTCAGAAGAGTTTGACTTATACGGTGAGGTGTTATGTCCTAACTCCCTAACTCCTTCTAACTCCTTAACTCCTAACTCCTTATAATTATTATGAACAATAAAGATTTCATAGCATTACTAGCCGGAAAGACAGGCTATTCCGCAGAGGATACCCAACGGATGGTTGACATCGTTGTTGAGACGATGGCCGACCATTTTCAGGAAGACGATGCAGTCCTTGTTCCTACCTTCGGAACCTTCGAGGTGAAGAAAAAGATGGAACGTGTCATGGTTAATCCTTCAACGGGGCAGCGTATGCTTGTTCCGCCCAAACTCGTGCTTAACTTTAAACCCAATACCAATTGGAAGGAGCGTATAAAAAATGGAGGAACTGAATGATGGGAAAGGTTTCTGTTAATGAAATTGCAACCAAACTGATTGATAGCAAAGGACTGTCCAAAAAACAGGCTGCATCCTTTGTGAATGATATGTTTGATATCATACAGAAAGGGTTGGAATCGGATAAGGCTGCGAAGGTCAAGGGGCTCGGAACCTTCAAGATTATCAGTGTTGATGACCGGGAGAGTATCAATGTCAATACCGGAGAACGTGTGTTGATTGAAGGTCATAGCAAAATTACCTTCACTCCAGATCCGGTGATGAAAGAATTGGTAAACAAACCTTTCTCTCAGTTTGAAACAGTCGTCCTGAAAGACGGTGTCGACTTCGACTATATGATTGAAGAGAAGGAGGCAGAGAAGATGGAAGAGAAGGTAGAAGAGGCCGATGCTTCTACAGCTCCTTTGGTTGACTTCTTTGCAGAATCAGATGTTGTTAATAAACAGCCTTTTGATCTTCAAGATGAGCCACTTGATTCGAAAGAAGAGCCTCTTGTTGAAGAACAGAAGGCAATTATTAAGACATCTGTTGAAGAGCCTGTAGAAGAGAAGGTTGAGAAGCCTGTAGAAGAGAAGGTCGATACTATTCCAGAACAAGAAGTGAAAGAGCCTGAAGTCTCAGAATCTTCGGGTGAATCAGAAATGTCAGATGACTCTTCAGAGGAAGAAATCATATATGAAGAAGAGTCTTCCGATACATGGAAGAAATGGCTTCTTCCTGTTGTATTCTGTATCGTTGGCTTCGCTGCTGGTTATCTTGTTGCGAACATGATGAACGGTCAGCATGCAACTCCAGAACAACCTAAGCAAGAGCAAGTTGTAAAACCTGCGCCAAAGCCAGAGCCAAAGCCTGTTGTTGCTGATAGCGTAAAACAGAAGGAAGTGACCGTGGTAAAAGATTCTGTTAAATCGCAGTCGGAGATTAAGCCAGAGCCAAAGCCTGAGCCAAAACCAGAGCCTAAGGAAGAGGTAAAGAAGGAAGTTGATAAATATGAGAAGATGGACCCTCGAGTACTTCATGGTGCATACAGAATCGTTGGTACAGACCATGTAGAGAAGATCAAGGCAACGGATAATCTCGCCAGGATCTGTAAACGTACGATAGGGCCTGGTATGGAGTGCTATCTTGAAGTATATAATGGTATAAAGGGTGATGCAGACCTGAAGCCGGGAAATGAGATTAAGATTCCGAAGCTGGAGCTGAAGAAGAAGAAAAGGGGGAATTATGATAAATGATAAATGATAAATGATAAAGAAGGAGTTAAGAAATAAAAATATAAAATATTATGGCAGAAGCAATTGACATCCGGGAGCTGAATATCCGGATAGAACAACAAAGCGCATTTGTTACAAATCTTGTAGCAGGAATGGATCGTGTAATCGTCGGTCAGAAACACCTGGTTGACTCATTACTTATAGGTCTTCTCAGTGATGGACATATACTGCTGGAGGGGGTTCCAGGACTGGCAAAGACGTTGGCTATAAAAACGCTCGCCCAGCTGATTGACTCGGACTATAGCCGCATTCAGTTTACGCCCGACCTGTTGCCTGCTGATGTGGTAGGGACGATGATCTACTCGCAGAAGGACGAGAAGTTCCAGGTGAAGAAAGGCCCTGTGTTTGCGAATTTCGTGCTGGCAGATGAGATAAACCGTGCTCCGGCAAAAGTTCAGAGTGCTCTTCTCGAGGCTATGCAGGAGAAACAGGTGACGATAGGAAGCGACACTTTCAAACTGCCTAACCCTTTCCTTGTCATGGCCACACAGAACCCTATAGAACAGGAGGGAACGTATCCCCTCCCAGAGGCACAGGTTGACCGATTCATGCTGAAGGTTGTCATCGACTATCCGACACTTGATGAGGAGAAGAAGATCATCCGCGAGAATATCGCAGGTGAGATGCCAAAGGCGGCTCCAGTGACTACAGCTGATGATATCCTTAAAGCGAGAAGTGTTGTCCGTGAAGTTTATCTCGACGAGAAGATCGAGCAGTATATCGCTGACATAGTGTTTGCAACCCGTTATCCAGACCGTTATGGCATGAAGAACCTCAAGGATATGATCAGCTTTGGAGCTTCTCCTCGTGCAAGTATCAACCTTGCAAAGGCAGCCCGTGCATACGCCTTCATCAAGCGTCGCGGATATGTTGTTCCTGAGGATATACGTGCAGTGGCTCATGATGTGCTGCGTCATCGTATCGGTCTTACCTACGAGGCAGAGGCTGGCAACATCACCAGCGAGGAAATTGTTTCAAAGATCATTAATAAGGTTGAAGTGCCTTAATGGAAACAAGTGAGATCATTAAGAAGGTACGTAAGATAGAGATCAAGGCGCGTGGCCTGAGCTCAAACATCTTCGCTGGTCAGTATCACTCTGCATTCAAGGGTAGGGGAATGGCCTTCAGCGAGGTGCGGGAGTATCAGTTTGGTGATGATGTCAGGGATATCGACTGGAATGTCACTGCCCGCTTTCATCGTCCTTATGTGAAGGTCTTTGAGGAAGAACGCGAACTGACTGTGATGCTTCTCATAGATGTCAGTGGATCTCTTGACTTCGGTACACAGAAACAGATGAAACGTGATATGGTGACGGAGATTGCTGCCACCATAGCCTTCAGTGCGATACAGAACAACGATAAGATAGGTGTGGTGTTCTTCTCTGATAAGATAGAGAAATACATTCCCCCGAAGAAGGGACGCAAGCATATACTGTATATCATACGTGAGATGCTGGACTTCGAGCCGGAGTCGAAGAGGACGGATGTGAAACAGGCGATTGAGTTTCTCTCGAGTGTTCAGAAACGCCGTACGACAGCTTTCATCCTGAGTGACTTCTATACTGGTAATGACTTCATGCAGTCGCTGCAGATAGCCAGCCGCAAACATGATGTCGTGGCTATCCAGGTGTACGACCAGCGGGCGAAGGAGCTGCCCGACGTCGGACTGATGAAGGTGGTGGATGCGGAGACGGGATTCGAGCAGTATATCGATACAAGTTCGAGGCATCTGCGCGAGGCTTATCGCAGGTACTGGATGAACAGGCAGGGACGGCTGCTTGAGACTTTTAACAGGAGCAATGTGGATAATGTGAGCATCGCTACAAACGAGGATTTCGTGAAGGCCTTGATGATGTTGTTTAAGAGAAGGAGCGTATAAAGAAATGATAAATGATAAATGATAAATGATAAATGACAAACGTGGGAAATGATAAACGTGGGAAATGTTTATGAAGATTTATGATATAAGGAAATGGATGATGGTGATAGGTTTATCATTTATCATTTATACATTATCCATTAATCACGCTGTGGCACAGACTGTGGAGGCGAGTATCGACAATATCGAGATGCTTGTCGGGCAGCAGACGCATGTTACTCTCAAGGCGGTGGCAAAGGAGAAGTCGAAGGTGGAGTTTCCTGTATTCCAGCCGTCAGAATACGTGACGCCGGGCGTAGAGGTGATTTCATGCCGGCCTCAGGAAGACAGGGCTGTGGACGATGGATTCGTGGAGAAGTCGATGGTGTATACTCTTACTTCTTTCGATGATACATTATACTATATACCTCCAATGACTGTTAAGGTTGATGGTAAGCCATATCAGACAAAGAGCCTCGCCCTCAAGGTACTTACCTTCGAGGTGGATACCACCCACGTGGAACAGTTCTTCCCCCCAAAGGGTGTTCAGGAGAATCCCTTTCTGTGGAGTGACTGGAGTTTTATCTTCTGGTTGAGTGTATTGTTGCTATTCCTCTCTGCGATAACATATTATCTATATGTCCGTCTGAGAGATAACAAACCTATTATCACTCATATCCGTATAGTAAAGAAACTTCTGCCTCACCAGAAGGCCATGAAGGAGATAGAGCAGATAAAGGCTGATAAAATGGTTACCTCGGAGAATCCGAAGGAGTACTACACCAAACTCACTGACACTCTCCGACGATACATCGAGGAGCGTTATGGTTTCAGTGCTATGGAGATGACCAGTAGTGAGATAATAGAGAAACTCATGGCCACTCAAGACCAGAAGTCTCTCGATGAACTACGTCACCTCTTCACTACGGCTGATCTGGTTAAGTTCGCTAAGTACTCCACTCTCATCAATGAGAACGACATGAACCTTGTCAGTGCCATTGACTTCATCAACCAGACAAAGCTTGAGAATGTTCCTACGGAAGAGACTGTCAAACCCCAGCTCTCAGAAGAGGATCAGCGTAGCGTGAAGACCAGACGTCTGTTGAAGATCCTCATCTCGGCTCTGCTTGTCCTAAGTATAGCAATGCTGGCATACGTGGTTTGGTCCACTTATCAATTAATTAATTAAAGAGTATGGAATTTGCCAATAAAGAATATCTGTTTCTGCTGATACTCATCATACCTTATGTGATATGGTATGTGATGTACAGGAAGAAGACGGAACCCACCATGCGGATGAGTGACACTTTCGCTTTCCGTAATGCTCCGAAGAGTTGGAAGGTGATGCTGATGCCTCTCTCTCCACTGCTTCGCATCCTGGCATTCACGATGATTGTGCTTGTGCTCGCACGACCTCAGACTCAGAATTCATGGAAGAACAAGACCATTGAGGGAATCGACATCATGCTGGCCATGGACGTCTCTACATCCATGTTGGCAGAAGACCTTAAGCCCAACCGTATTGAGGCAGCAAAACAGGTTGCTGCGGAGTTCATCTCTGGTCGTCCTAACGACAATATCGGTCTTAGTATCTTTGCCGGAGAGGCATTCACCCAGTGTCCTATGACCATCGATCACGCCTCATTGCTCAACCTCCTGCATAACGTGAGGACAGACATTGCTGCAAGAGGACTTATCGAGGATGGCACAGCGATAGGTATGGGACTGGCAAATGCAGTCTCTCGTCTTAAGGCCTCTAAGGCCAAGAGCAAGGTGGTGATACTCCTTACCGATGGAAGTAACAACCGTGGAGACATCTCTCCGATGACTGCCGCCGAGATAGCAAAGAGTCTTGGTATCAGGGTCTATACTATCGGTGTAGGAACAAACAAGGTTGCTCCTTATCCTATGCCAGTGGCTGGTGGCGTTCAGTATGTGAATATCCCAGTAGAGATTGATAATCAGACGCTTAGCGAGATAGCAGCAGCCACTGATGGAGATTTTTATCGTGCTACGAATACAAAGGAACTCCGTAAGATCTATCAGAAGATAGACCAGTTGGAGAAATCAAAACTCAATGTTAAGCAGTTCAGTAAGAAATATGAGGCGTTCCAGCCTTTTGCCATCATTGCTGTACTGGCCCTGCTGTTGGAGATACTGCTTCGCATCACCATCTTCCGCCGAATCCCCTAAATAGTTAAATAGTAAATAGTCAAATAAACCGTGTTTAGATTTGAAGACCCCATATATCTCTGGCTGTTAGTGCTGATACCTGTGTTTGCACTCGTCAGGTTCATTACTTTCCGTAACCAGAAGAAGAAACTGCGTATGTTTGGTGACCCCAGACTGTTGAAGGATCTGATGCCCGACGTGTCACGTTTCCGTCCTATGGTGAAGTTCTGGTTGCTTCAGGCTGCTCTCGCATTACTCATTGTGATGTTGGCACGACCACAGATGGGAACGAAGATCAGTCAGGAGAAACGTACTGGCATAGAGACGATCATTGCTCTCGACATCTCCAACTCTATGAGGGCTGAGGATATCGTACCCAGTCGTCTTGACCGTAGTAAGATGATGGTAGAGAATCTCGTTGACCACTTCACCAACGACAAGATTGGTCTTATCGTCTTTGCCGGTGATGCCTTCGTTCAGTTGCCTATCACCAGCGACTATGTGTCAGCGAAGATGTTCCTCTCGAGCATCGACCCGTCGATGATGGCCACTCAGGGCACTGACATCGCTGCGGCGATAGACATGGCGATGAACAGTTTCACTCAGGAGGAGGGTATCGGCAAGGCAATAATAGTCATCACCGACGGAGAGAATCATGAGGGCGGCGCACTGGAGGCTGCCGAGGCGGCAAGGAAGAAGGGTATGCGTGTCTATGTGCTTGGCGTGGGCAGTACACAGGGCGCTCCCATCCCCATTCCGGGAACGGGAGATTACATGAAGGATAATGGCGGCAATACCGTCATGTCGGCCCTCAACGAGGATATGTGCCGTCAGCTGGCCCAGGCGGGCGGGGGAGCGTATATCCATGTGGAGAACAACAGTGCAGCACAACAGCAACTTGACAATGAGCTCGACAAACTCTCGAAGAAAGAGACGTCGACGACTGTCTACAGCGATTTCGACGAACAGTTCCAGGCTTTCGGCATCCTGGCTCTGCTATTGCTTATCCTTGAGATATGTATCTTCGACCGCAGGAACCCGCTGCTGAAGAACATCTCGCTGTTTAAATCTAGACGGATGATGGTGATTGGTTTATCATTTATCATTTTTCCATTATCCACTAGTCACGTTTCTGCCCAGACAGATCGTCAATACGTCCGCCAGGGCAACAAACTCTTTGAGGCCGGTGACTATGCCAATGCAGAGGTGGCTTACCGCAAGGCGGTGGAGAAGAATCCACGTAACCCTCAGGCTGCATATAACTTAGGTAATGCTCTTATGGCCCAGAAGAAAGACTCTGCTGCCATTGAGCAGTTCCAGAGTGCTGCCAGGATGGAGACTAATCCTCTGCGGAAATATCAGTCATTCCATAACATCGGTGTGATCTGTCAGACTCATAAGATGTATGGTGATGCGATAGAGGCTTACAAGAGTGCGCTGCGCCTGAATCCTAATGACGACGAGACAAGATATAACCTCGTTCTCTGCAAACATCAGCAGAAGAAGCAGGACCAGAACAAGCAGAACCAGCAGAACCAGAACCAGCAGAAGAAACAAGACGAGAAGAAAGACGAGCAGAAGCAAGATCAGAATAAAGACGAGCAGAAACAGAAGCAGCAGGAGCAGAAGCCCCAGATGAGCAAGGACAATGCGGAACAGCTGCTCAATGCTGCCATGCAACAGGAGAAACAGACGCAGGAGCGGCTGAAGAAAGCCCAGCAGCAGCCACAGCGAAGGAATATACAGAAGAATTGGTGAGGAAAATTAATGATAAATAATAAATGATAAATGACAAACGTGGGAAATGATAAACGTGAGAATGTTTATGAAGATATATAATATAAGGAAATGGATGATGGTGATAGGTTTATCATTTATCATTTTTCCATTATCCATTAGTCACGTCGTGGCACAGACACTCATGGGTTCTGCGCCACCTAACGTAGCCGTGGGTGAGCAGTTCCGCCTTACATATACCGTCAACACTCAGAACGTCAGTGAGTTCCGGGCAGGCGACATCCCAGACGCTTTTGAGGTACTCATAGGACCTAACAGGTCTGTGCAGTCGAGTTATCAGATGATCAACGGACATACCAGCTCCACGTCATCGATAACATATACTTATATTGTTGTTGCAACGAAGAACGGCTCTTTTACCATTCCTGCAGCCCATGTTGTTGTCGATGGTAAGACGATAGCCTCCAAACCCATTAAGATCACCGTCTCCGGTAAGAGTCAGGCAAATAATGGTGGTTCAAGCTCCCGGCAGAGGGATAATGACGGAGCAGAACTGCGTGATGCAGGAAGCAGTATTTCCGGGAGTGACTTATTCATTAAGGTCAGTGCTAACAAGAAACGTGTCTACGAACAGGAACCAATTCTGCTGACTTACAAGGTCTACACACTTGTATCGTTGACACAGCTGCGTGGCGATATGCCTGACCTGAAGAGTTTCTATACCCAAGAGGTGGATCTGCCTCAGCAGAAGAGTTTTACCGTTGAGATGATAAACGGTAGACCATATCGCACATGTACATGGAGCCAGTATGTCATGTTCCCACAAATAATGGGTAAACTTAAGATTCCCAGCATCACCTTCGACGGTATTGTATTACAGCAGAATCGTAACATCGATCCTTTCGAGGCTTTCTTCAATGGCGGCTCTGGATATGTCGAAGTGAAAAAGAAAATCCAGGCTCCCGGCATAGAGATACAGGTTGACCCATTGCCCCAGCGTCCGGCAAACTTCTCTGGTGGTGTCGGTAAGTTCAGCATCTCTGCCCAACTGGACAAGACCGATGTCAAGGCCAACGACCCCATCAGTCTTCGTGTTATCATCAGTGGTACCGGTAACCTCAAGCTCATCAAACAGCCGGAGGTGGCCTTCCCGAAGGACTTCGACAAGTATGATGCGAAGATCACCGATAAGACCAGACTGACTCCCAACGGTCTCGAGGGCAGTATGATCTACGATATCCTTGCCGTTCCCCGTCATCAGGGAAAATACGAGATTCCACCGATAGAATTCACGTATTTTGATACTGCCACTCAGAAATACGAGACGGTCAGGAGCGAGGGCTTCACTCTTGATGTCGCCAAGGGCTCTGGCAGCAGCAGCGTCAGTGACTTCACCGGTCAGGAGGATCTGCAGCTGTTGAATAAGGATATCCGACATATCAAGACTGGTGACACCAGTCAGCATTCACTCGATGATTTCTTCTTCGGTTCAACGGGGTATCTGGTGTCGATCATCGTGCTCGCCCTGGTCTTCATCTCTCTGTTTGTCGTCTTCCGTCAGAGGGCGATAGAGAATGCCAATATCACTAAGCGGCGTGCCGGCAAGGCTAACAAGGTGGCAACAAAACGACTTCGTAAGGCCTCTAAGCTTATGGCTGAGAACAAACCAGGCGAGTTCTATGATGAGGTGCTCCGTGCTCTCTGGGGTTACGTGGGCGACAAGTTGAATATCCCAGTGGAACAGCTCTCTCATGACAATATCAGCATACGCCTCTCTGAGCGAAATGTCAACGAGGAGACGATATCACAGTTTATCGAGGCTCTTGACGAGTGTGAGTTCGAGCGTTATGCCCCGGGCGATCCGAAGGGGAATATGAGCAAGGTGTATGAGAAGGCGATGACTGCCATAGAGAAAATCGAGAAAACAAAAAAATAAATGATAAAGAATAAATGATAAATGATAAACGTGGGAAAGTTTATGAAGATGTATAATATAAGGAGATGTATGATGGTGATAAGTTTATCATTTATCATTTATCCATTATCCATTATCCACGCTTCCGCCCAGACAAAGGCAGAGGCCGACTCAGCCTATGTGCGCGGTGAATTCCAGAAGGCGATAAAAGACTATGAGGCTCTCTTGAAGAATGGCGCCTCTGCCGACCTCTATTATAATCTCGGCAATGCGTATTATCGCACGGAGAACATCACCAAGGCAGTGCTTAACTACGAACGTGCACTCTTACTGTCGCCAAGTGACCGTGACATACGTTTCAACCTGCAGATGGCCCGTAGCAAGACCATCGATAAGATCACACCAGAACAGGAGATGTTCTTCATCACATGGTATCGTTCTCTCATCAACCTGGCGAGTGTCGACGGATGGGCCCGTACTGCCCTCATCTCACTGGCGCTGGCTGTCATCCTGGCACTGCTGTACCTCTTCTCAGATCGTATATGGTTACGTAAGGTCGGGTTCTTCGGGGCGATATTTATGATAGCGGTGTTTATTCTGAGCAATGTCTTCGCCCATCAGCAGAAAGAACTGCTCGTCAACCGCAGTGGAGCGATTGTCACGGCAGGCTCGGTGGCAGTGAAGAGCACTCCTGACAAGAAAGGCACCGACCTCTTTGTCATCCACGAAGGCACGAAGGTCACCATCACTGATGCTTCTATGAAGGAGTGGAAGGGAATCCGTCTTGCTGATGGCAAGGAGGGCTGGATAGAAACAAAACAGATAGAACTGATATAGAGATGGACTGGCAGGCGATAATTGATTATGACAAGGAACTGCTGCTATGGTTTAATGGCAGTCAGTCGCTCTTCCTCGACTCGTTGGTACGTACTCTCACCAACGGATTCACATGGGTGCCTCTCTATCTCAGTCTGTGTTTTGTCGTGATGAAGAACAATGTAACCGCACGTAAGATCCTGTATGTCATCTGTTGTGCGGGATTATGTATCCTCCTCGCAGGAACGCTCGATGATGAGATCGTGAAACCCACTGTTGCCCGATGGCGTCCTACCCATGACCCACAGATAGGTATGTTGGTGGATGTCGTGGATGGATATCGTGGTGGCAACTACGGATTCTTCTCTGCGCATGCATCCAACACCTTCAGCCTCACCGTCTTCTTCTGGTGGCTTATGCGCAGCCGGCTGCTCACCTCGGCAATGGTACTATGGTCACTGACCAACTGCTGGACACGTCTTTATCTCGGTGTCCATTACCCTGGTGATATCCTCGTAGGTCTCTGCTGGGGCTTTATCTGCGGCTCTGTGGCTTTCCTTGTCTATCGTCGTATCACTCATAACGAGAGACGCCGTTATATGGCCAAAGATATGAATATCCCTGTCGGTGTTCTCGTTGTCACACTTCTCTTTGCACTTATCAAATCATCCTTTGCATGACAGATCCAAGACATATACATATCAGCGACTATAACTATCCGCTCCCCGACGAACGGATAGCAAAGTTTCCTATTGCCCGGCGTGACCACTCCAAACTGCTTCTCTATAAACATGGTGAGGTGGGAGAGGATATGTTCTATAACCTCCCGAAGTATCTTCCCAAGGGTGCCCTGATGGTGTTCAACAACACTAAGGTCATCCAGGCACGCATGCATTTCCGTAAGACAGATGCCAATGGTGAACCCACTGGTGCACTCATCGAGATATTCCTCCTCGAACCGGCTGAGCCCTCTGACTACGAACTGATGTTCCAGACTTCCGGCCACTGTGCCTGGTACTGTCTCATCGGCAACCTCAAGAAATGGAAGGGAGGCCCCTTGACGAGGACAATAACCATCAACAATGAACCGATGACCATTACTGCAACGCGAGGAGAAATGCATGGCACCTCCCATCGCATCGATTTCACATGGTCTGAGGATTCAAGTTTCGCGGAGGTTATTGACGCGATTGGTGAGCTGCCCATTCCTCCCTATCTCAACCGCGAGACCCAGGAGAGCGACAAGATAACATACCAGACAGTATATTCAAAGATCAAAGGAAGCGTAGCTGCACCTACGGCCGGACTGCATTTCACCCCTGAGGTGCTCTCTGCCATCGATGCTGCTGGCATAGAACGTGAGGAACTGACCCTCCATGTAGGTGCAGGAACCTTCAAACCAGTCAAGAGTGAGGAGATAGAGAGTCATGAGATGCACACCGAATATATCAGTGTGCGTCGTGACACCATCCGTAAACTCATCGAGCACGATGCCTCAGCCATCGCTGTTGGCACCACCAGTGTCCGTACCCTTGAGAGCCTCTATTATATGGGTCTCAAGGTCATGCGTGACCCCAACCTCTCAGAATCGCAACTGCATGTGTCACAATGGGAACCATACGCCCCTGGGAACGATGGCAAGGAGCACGCTGGGGACTGTCTGAAAGCCTTGGCAGAATGGATGGATGCACATGACTTAAAGGTCCTCAACTCCAGCACCCAGATCATCATCGCCCCAGGCTATGACTATAAGATAGTAAAGATGCTCGTCACCAACTTCCATCAGCCTCAGTCCACACTGCTCCTTCTGGTGAGTGCTTTCCTGCGCGGCGACTGGCATAAGATCTACGACTACGCCCTTGCTCATGACTTCCGTTTCCTGAGTTATGGCGACTCATCATTGTTAATACCGTAAAAAGAAATAATTATGATAGAGGTAATAGTAAAAGACGCTAAGCTTCAGCAGGCAGCGATGGAAGGCATGGATGCCTTCGTGAAGGTGTTTGTCGACGGTATAAGGAATGCCATAGGCGGTGAACTGACATCAGAGACGATGGCTGAGCTCAACAACGACCAGATAACCCTCCTTGCCTGGGATATGCTCCATGACGAGGTGATGGATGGCGGCTTCGTCCAGCTTATCCACAATGGCCTTGGAGAGTTTATCTTCAAGAATCCCTTTGCCAAGGCCCTCAACAAGATGTGGGGTATGCGTGAGCTCTCGAAACTCATCTACGAGGGTCATACGCTCTGGCTTAAGTATAGAGAGGAGATAGAGAGAGATTGCAACGAGGAGGAATTCATGGCTCTCTTCGAGAAGTTCCCTGAGTTCGACGACCTCGACGATAAGTTCATTGAGAACGAGGAGGAATGGACCGACGACATAGCCCATTACATCGATGACCACCTCGATAAATTTGCTAAGATTGTGTAATGAATAAGACAGAAGAATTACTGCGGAAGAAGAGCCCCGTCCAGATAAAGAACCGCAAGGCCTCGTTTGAATATTTCTTCATTGAGACTTTCACTGCAGGCATTGTCCTTACAGGTACGGAGATAAAGAGCATCCGTTTGGGTAAGGCCAGTCTGGTGGATACGTACTGCACGGTCATCAACGGTGAACTGTGGGTGAAAGGCATGAACGTCAGTCCGTATTTCTATGGTTCCTATAACAACCATGAGATGAAACGCGACCGTAAGCTCCTTCTCACCAAACGTGAGATCCGGCAACTCGAGAGTGCCACAAGACAGACTGGCTATACCATTGTGCCCATCCTCGTATTCATCGACGATAAAGGACGTGCAAAGATGGATATTGCCCTCTGTAAGGGAAAGAAAGAGTTCGACAAGCGTCAGACCCTCAAGGAGAAGGAGGACCGCCGTGAGATGGACCGCGCGATGAAAGTGTTTAAATAGATTCGTGCTTAATGACTAAGATAGGAGAGATAATAAAAGAAAAGATCCTCGTGCTGGATGGTGCTATGGGCACTATGGTGGGCGCTGTTATGGGTAAGGTCGGTAATACCGACGAACTCAACCTCACCCGCCCTGATATCATCTCTGAAATACATCGCAAATACCTCGATGCAGGGGCGGATATCATCACCACCAACACCTTCAGCAGCCAACGTATCTCCCAGGCCGACTATCATCTCGAGGACTCAGCCCGACTGATGGCTCTCGAAGGTGCGAGGATAGCCCGTAGGATGGCTGATGAGTTCTCTACTGATGAGAAGCCCCGTTTTGTGGCAGGTTCCATCGGACCTACCAACAAGACTCTGTCGATGTCGCCAGATGTCAGCAACCCCGCTGCTCGTGAGATAACCTACGATGAACTCCTTGAGGCTTATATGGAACAGGCTGACGGACTTATCGAGGGTGGGGTGGACACTCTCCTCATCGAGACCATCTTCGACACCCTCAATGCCAAATGTGCCATCGATGCCTGTATGCATGTGATGGAGCAGCGTAATGTTGAGCTCCCCATCATGCTCAGTGTCACCATCAGCGACCTCGCAGGACGTACTCTCTCAGGACAGACCCTCGATGCCTTTCTGGCCAGCGTGAGCACCTATCCGGTCTTCAGCGTAGGTCTCAACTGTTCCTTCGGTGCCACACAGATGAAGCCTTATCTCCGTCAACTGGCACGTAAGGCTCCATACTACATCACCTGTTACCCCAACGCCGGTCTTCCCAACGCCATGGGTCTCTATGACGAGACTCCCGAATCGATGGCCCCGAAGATGGCCGAACTCGTTGACGAAGGCCTCGTAAACATTATCGGAGGCTGTTGTGGCACCACCGATGAGTTCATCCGCCTCTATGCTCCTATAGTCGAAGGCAAAAGTCCTCATAGGATTGCGGATTCGAAGAGCCCCACGATGTGGCTGTCGGGATTGGAACTGTTGGATGTGACGCCAGAAGTACAGTTCGTGAATGTGGGCGAAAGGTGCAACGTGGCAGGAAGCAGAAAATTCCTTCGCCTGATAAAAGAGAAGAACTACGATGAGGCTCTTACCATCGCCCGCAAACAGGTGGAAGACGGAGCTCTCGTCATCGATATAAACATGGACGACGGTCTGCTCGATGCCAAGGCAGAGATGCAGACATTCCTCAATATGATTGCTTCAGAACCCGACATCGCAAAGGTGCCTGTGATGATCGACTCCTCCAACTGGGACGTCATCGTGGCAGGTCTGAAGTGCGTCCAGGGTAAGAGCATCGTCAACTCCATCTCGCTGAAGGAAGGTGAGGAGAAGTTCATCGAACACGCCCTCGACGTGATGCGTTATGGAGCGGCTGTTGTGGTGATGTGCTTCGATGAGAAGGGGCAGGCCACGAGCTACGAACGGCGTATCGAGATAGCAGAGCGCGCCTATCGCATACTTACTGAGAGGGTAGGGATGAACCCTCATGACATTATCTTCGACCCTAATATCCTTGCCATCGCTACGGGAATGGAGGAGCATAATGCCTATGCTGCCGACTTCATCAGGGCTGTTGAATGGATACGCAAGAACCTCCCCGGGGCGCATGTCAGCGGGGGTGTCTCCAATCTCAGCTTCTCATTCCGTGGCAACAACTATATCCGTGAGGCGATGCATGCTGTATTCCTCTATCATGCCATAAATCATGGCATGGACTTCGGGATAGTAAACCCCTCTACCAAAGTCAGTTACTCTGATATACCTCAGGAGCAGCTTGAGATAATAGAAGATGCTATCCTCTTCCGCCGTGCGGATGCCTGTGAGCGACTTACAGAGCTTGCCGGCGAACTTGCTGCGGAAACGGAGGCACGTAAGAATGGGGCAGGAAAGGCTACGGGTAGGCGAGCGCAGCTCGGGAATGATTCAGGAAGTAACGGGACTGTGGGTTCAAACAACTCTGGAGATGTCCCTTTTGTGACAGCTTCTGTCGAGGAACGTCTGGCGACGGCTCTGCAGAAGGGAATAGGCGACAATCTGGAGAGTGACCTTAAGGAGGCCTTGGAGAAATACCCCAAGGCAGTTGATATCATCGAGGGACCTCTTATGGATGGTATGAATAAGGTAGGACGACTCTTCGGTGAAGGAAAGATGTTCCTGCCTCAGGTGGTGAAGACAGCCCGTACTATGAAACAGGCTGTGGGTATCCTCCAGCCGTATATCGAAGCCCAGAAGGCAGAAAGGCTACGGGTAGGCGAGCGCAGCTCGGGAATGGGTGTGAAGAGTGCGGGAAAAGTGCTCCTGGCCACTGTCAAGGGTGATGTTCACGACATAGGAAAGAATATCGTGAGTGTTGTGATGGCCTGCAACGGCTACGAGGTAATCGACATGGGCGTGATGGTGCCTGCAGAACAGATTGTCCGTAAGGCGAAGGAAGAGAATGTAGACATCATCGGACTCAGCGGCCTTATCACCCCCAGTCTCGAGGAGATGGTCAACGTGGCAGAGGAACTGAAACGTGCCGGCCTGAATATCCCCATCATGATTGGTGGTGCCACTACCAGTGAGCTCCATGTGGCCCTGAAGATAGCCCCTGTCTATGGCGGACCGGTGGTATGGATGAAGGATGCCTCTCAGAATGCCATCACCGCCAGTCGTCTGATGACCGAGGAATCTCTCGTTGAGCGCGAGCTCAATGAGAAATATGCTCACCTGCGCGATGATTACCAGCACGAGCAGGAATCTCTCATCTCCCTCGAACAAGCCCGTAAAAACAAACCGAAACTCTTTTAAATTACCAAATATGAACAAGATGCGATTGAATAAACGTTGGGCGCTGACCCCATTATTTTTTATTTTTTATTTTTTATTTTTTATTTCTTCCTCCCTTGTCGCCCAGCCCAAGCGTGAGTTCCGCGGTGCCTGGATTCAGTGTGTCAACGGTCAGTTTCAGGGCCTTGGCACCAAGAAGATGCAACAGACCCTCTCTTATCAGCTCGACGAACTCCAGAAAGACGGTTGTAATGTCATCATCTTCCAGGTGCGCCCCGAGTGTGACGCCCTCTATGAGAGTAAGCTCGAGCCATGGAGCCGTTTCCTGACAGGCAAGCAGGGTGTGGCACCCTCTCCTTACTGGGACCCCCTGCAGTGGATGATTACAGAGTGTCATCGCCGTGGTATGGAACTCCACGCATGGATCAACCCATATCGTGCAAAGACGAAGACCACCAAGCAACTCGCATCCAACCATATCGCAGTACGCAAGCCCCTCAGCTGTTTCAGCTACGACGATCTCTTCATCCTCAATCCCGGACTCCCAGAGAACCGTGATTACATCTGTGAGGTGGCGCGTGACATCGTGAGCCGCTATGATGTCGACGGCATCCACATGGACGACTATTTCTATCCCTATCCCGTCAAGGGTGAGACGATCCCCGACGAACAGCTCTTCCGTGAGAATTCTAACGGCATCAGGGACATAGGCGACTGGCGCAGATACAATATCAACCTTTTCATAGAACAGTTTTATAAGACCGTCCACGAAACCAAACCCTGGGTGAAGGTCGGCATCTCGCCCTTTGGCATCTATCGTAACAAAAGGAGTTCTCCGATAGGCAGCAACACCAACGGGACGCAGAACTACGATGACCTCTATGCTGACATCCTGCTCTGGGTGAACAACGGCTGGCTGGATTATAACGTGCCCCAGTTATATTGGGAGATTGGTCATAAGGCAGCCGACTATGAGACCCTCATCAAATGGTGGAGCCAGTATGCCTCCAACCGTCCTCTCGTGATCGGTGAGGATGTGGAGCGTACGGTGAAAAATCCTGACCCCCAGAATCTTAACACCCATCAGCTTGGAGCCAAGATGCGGCTGCATCAGCAGCTGCCTGCCGTGAAGGGTACTGTGCTCTGGTATGCCAAGGCGGCTGTGGACAATGTAGGCCAGTATGGCTCCAGCCTGCGCAACAACTACTGGCGATTCCCTGCTCTTCAGCCGGAGATGCCTTTCATCACCGACAAGGCTCCTAAGAAGGTTCGCAAGGTGAAACCCGTATGGACCCAGGACGGTTATATCCTCTTCTGGACAGCTCCGAAACACAAGGACTGGAGAGGCGAGGCAGTGAAATACGTTGTCTATCGCTTTGCCAAGGGTGAGAAGGTCAACACAGGCGATGCATCGAAGATTGTCGCCATCACACCACAGACCTTCTACCGGCTGCCATACAACGATGGAAAGGAGAAATTCACCTACGTCGTCACTGCCCTCAACCGCATCGACAACGAGAGCAAATCTGTTAAAAAGAAGGTTAAACTATGAACTCCCGTCCCGCCATCCTCATCGCCACGGCCATTCTCGTGGTCCTATTATCATTTATCATTTTTCATTTTTCATCTAATTCCGGTGAAATGTCGCCCGAGCTGCTGCAGCAGAAGCTCGACAGCATCCGGCGTCTTGAGAACAAGGAGCGTCTTGCTGCCCAGGGCATCAACCTCGACCGTGAGGTGTCTCCTGTACAGATCTTCTACGACTCCCTTGGCATCCAGCCCCTGCCACTGCGCTACTCTGAGGACTATGTGGCAACTCTTCCGAACTATAAGACTGTGCCAGCCGAGCTCGCCTCCTTCATGGGACTGGAGGGCCGCATCCAGCCCAAGGCAATCTCTTTGCCGGAGACAGCCGGCACACGGCTGATGATCCTCGCAGCTGATGAGGGCGACGGGCTCTACTCGCTCTGGCTCTATTCTCTGGACGATGACTATATGCCTGCGGACAAGCTTTGTCTCTATGCCACGAGCAAGGAGGAGGCGAAGGCCAACCTCGACGCAGAGCCTGAAGACCAGCTGATACAGGATTTTGTCATCACGAGCGACTATGAGATACGTCTGACCGACTATACGGGCAAGCTCAAGGCAGAGGCGCAGAGGGTATTCCATATCGACCCGTCGAGGCACTTCATCGAGGACGAAGAAATCGACTATGAAGATTAAGAAAATTGATTAAAAGTGCGAAATATACATTATTTTTGCACTTTTTTAGCTTTTAATAGCACATAATTCAATAAATCTTTGTATCTTTGCACACGTGTTCGTGCCGTAAACTTGCTCTTGAGGCAGTGAAGGTGTGGGCACAATATTGTGGTACAGCGTCTTACAACGCTTTGTTTTTGGTTTCTTGAACCTGAGAAATTCAAAGTACATATCAAGAACACTGCAGAGAAGATGCTACGGGTGGTAATATTTCCCCTTTAAGAGAGCATGGGCGTGCTTTGCCTGATGCTCACGCTGGGATTTATATATCACGGCGTGAGCATTAATTCTGTCTGTTTATATGTACAGGTTTTCTCAGGACCTAAGAGACGGACGGGCAGAGTGAGAGTTCACGCTTTTTTGTATGCAAAAAAGTACCCCTACGATTACTGCTACTTGCAAGGTTGGTGACCAGAATCACAAACCTTGTAGCGAAGCTTTTGCAGGTCAGCCTTGGTATGTCATAGAGGTAAAACCACGTTATGAGTTCGTTTGTTCACGTGACCTGGAGAAGCTGCCTTTCCCTGTCGACACCTATGTTGCCAGTCAGCAGGAGCTTCATCGTTATTCCAACGGTTCCAAGCGTATGGTAGAGCGTATCGTCATCACCAAACGGGTCTTCGTGCGATTCCCCGAAGGTGAGCGTCAGACTCTCCTTACCTCTTGTCCCTTTGCCCTCCGATATATGATGGATCCGGCCCTTAGGCGTAATGCCTACGGTGGCCGTAGCTTTGCCCAGGTGCCCGATGCCCAGCTGTCGCAGCTGTGCCATCTTCTTACCATCGCTGAATCCCCTGTCGAATCCACCGATTTAACACCTTTCGTAGGTCAGAAGGTGCGTGTCATCGGTGGACCTCTCTTGGGTCAGGAAGGTACTGTCTTTTCCGATTCAGGCAAGACCTTTCTCATCCTTTCTTTCGATACCCTCGGATCTTTCCGTCTGCAGATATCCCCGTCACTCCTGTCTGTATGTAAAAGTTACAATGACGGCGACTCAATCAAGAGATAACAATGTAAATCAATAGAAGAAAATGAAAAAACATTTCCTATTATTTCTCTTTCTCCTAAGCCTCTCAGCACCCTCACAGGCCCAGCGTCTCAGCGACCAGCAGGTGCTCCAGATGGCTGTGCAGGAGAAGAAGTCTGGCGCCTCCGAGGCCGATATTGCCACGCGACTGATGCAGCGCGGTGCTACGATGGAGCAGATCCAGCGCATCCGGGGCCAGTATGCCCAGCAGATAACCAGGCGCGGCATGGACAA
>FLNV01001020.1_pt1 | contig 97585 bp, 66 predicted proteins | sample 1140351 | NCBI WGS metagenome assembly FLNV01 (sample SAMEA3878207, study PRJEB12797) | bioreactor metagenome | biome: Moose rumen | place: Sweden | collected 2011-10 | reverse complement strand
CCTTCGGGGGAGTTAGAGGGGGCTCCATTGTGTGACAGCCTCGTGACAACCTTTGACAACCTCCGACAGGTTGCACGCCCTTTGCCACAGCGGGATGTGACAACCTTGCAACCTTTTTTGAGGAAAAACTATGATAGGAGTTTTTTATGGCAGTGTAGTGGGAGATTTTTATAGAACTAAATGATTTTTTTTACCAAAAGGCACCGGATATCTTCCAAGATTCCGACTAAGTCCTCTTTTGTCTCTGCACGGAGAAGGGCGATGCGCGTCTTGCGGAAGTCGGGAATCCCTTTGAAGATAGGACTTGCGGCAAGGTGACGTCGGGTATGAAGGATGGCGCGCAGTTCGTTGCGAGGATCATCTGGTCCATGTTCCTCCTCAATATATTTTATGTTGATATCCAACTGCTCTTTCAGGATGTCAATCTTTCGGTTGATGTCGAGAGAGGAGTCTGCAGATTTCCCGTCAAGATAGTCGCGTATCTCTTTGAAGATCCAGGGACGGCCGAAGGTAGCCCTTCCGATCATCACCGCATCCACACCATATCGTTCAAAGGCTTGTCGGGCTTGTTCGGGAGTAGTGATGTCACCATTGCCGATGATAGGGATGGTGATGCGGGGGTTGTTCTTCACTTCCCCTATCAACGTCCAGTCAGCTTCTCCTGTGTACATCTGTGATCGTGTGCGTCCGTGGATAGTGAGAGCTTGTATGCCACAGTCTTGCAACTGTTCTGCCAGGGTGGTGATGATCAACTGTTCTTTATTCCAGCCCAGACGAGTCTTGACAGTGACGGGTGTGTTGACAGCCTTTACCACCTCACGGGTGATATCTAAAAGCAAGGGGATATTCTGCAGCATGCCAGCCCCAGCCCCTTTCCCCGCCACTTTCTTTACGGGGCAACCGAAGTTGAGATCGATGACATCGGGGTGAGCTTCTTCCTCCACAATCTTTGCCGCCTCTACCATCTGCGGAACATCCCGACCGTAAATCTGGATGCCTACCGGACGCTCATCATCGGCAATCGTCAGTTTACTGATTGTACTTTTCACTGACCGCACGAGGGCTTCGGCGGAGACAAATTCCGTATAGACCATAGAGGCTCCGAAACGTTTGCAGAGTTTCCGGAATCCTATATCTGTCACATCTTCCATTGGCGCGAGGAAGAGAGGGTGGTCTTCAAAAGATATATTTCCTATTTTCATTTTATATAACGAGAACATTAACGGGAACATTTATTATTTAATCAGATGATACTTACCGCCCACCATTGACCGGACGATGCCTTTCATCTCTAACTCGAAGAGGATGGCAGAGAGGCGGGATACAGGGATGTTGGACGTGACAGTCAGACGGTTGACCTGTTGGTCGTTTTCCGCAGACAGCACAGTTACCACATTCCGCTCCTCTTCGGAGAGGTTGGGAAATAACTGTCTTTCAATGCCATCCTGCTGCGCTTGCCGCAGTTGGAGATCATCCTGCCATCCCATGGCATCGACCAGGTCACGCGCACTTGTGATAAGTGATGCCACTTGCTCACGTATCAACAGGTTACATCCTTCGGAGTATCTCGCCCCCACAGCCCCTGGAAAGGCAAAGGTGTCACGGTTGTAATCTCGCGAAAGACCTGCTGTTATCATCCCACCGCCATGGGCGGCGCTCTCCACGAGGACGGTACAGTCGGCCATCCCTGCCACTATTCTGTTTCGTCTCACGAAGTTTCCCTTGTCGGCATTTGTCATGGTAAAGAACTCCGTCAGTAATCCTCCTTGACGGAGCATCTTGTCAGCGGTAGGTTTATGTCGTGGTGGGTAGAGGTAGTCGAGACCGTGAGCCAGGACGGCCACGGTATCATAACCATTCTCTAATGCAGCCTTGTGTGCGTTGATATCCACACCATAGGCAATGCCGCTAACGATGAGAACCTGCGGGCATAGCTGCCGTAGTTCCTTGACGAAACGACAGATAAGATCTTGCCCGTAACTCGTACACTTACGGGTTCCCACGATGCTGACAACCCGCAAGGCATTGAGGGAAGCGTTTCCTTTATAAAAGAGGAGAAGAGGTGCGTCATCACATTCTTTCAACCGTTGGGGATAATTGTCGTCATGAAGTGGAATCGGCAGGATGTCGTTTTTCATATCATATTCTAATTCTGCCTCAGCCCGCTTCAGCGCCTCGTCGATCCCTCTCAACCCATCTGTAAGTCTGGGGGAGATGTCTGGTATGATATCCTGTAGGTGGTCTTTGTTCTCGATAATTGCTGTGGCACTGCCCAACTTGTCGTACAACTGGCGAATTCCTGCCAAATGAAAGAAGTTGATGCGTGTCAGGGCAAGTAAATATAATATCTCTTGCATACTCATCACGGAAGGTATTTCTCAAAGGCCTTGTCATATTCCTCACTCGTACCCAGCTGTCCATTGATCAGACAGACCAGTTCGATTTTCCCGCGGAAGGACAGTTTCTCGTCGGTGGCGCGGAAGATATCTTGATAGAAGACATATCTGATACCTTCTTTATCCAGATAAAGGCGGGATATAAACTCATCATCGCAGCGCAGGGGGCACTTAAACTGTAGTGTCATACGGGCCACTACAGCATCGACACCTTTCCGGTGCATCTCAGCGAAACTGAGTCCGCACTGTTTCAGGAACAAATGTCGGGTGTGCTCCGTGTAGTGCAGATAGTTGGCGTTATTGACGATACCCTCGATGTCGCACTCGTAGTCGCGTACCGACATCTTTGTCTCAAAAATATATTTTCTCATGTCTATCTAAACTATCAATCTTAATTTCTCTGTCTTACCGGCTTGCATAAAAGTAAGCCCCTGAACTCTAAACTCTAAACCCTAAACCCTATACTCTAAACTCTAAACTCTAAACTCTAAACTCTAAACTATGAACTATGAACTATGAACTATGAACTATGAACTATGAACTATGAACTATGAACTATGAACTATGAACTATGAACCCTAACCCCTTAAATATTCGTATCCGAAGCGGCAGCGCAGGCAGTTTTTCTTGTCGCAGTACTCCCTCTTGAGTTGTATCAGCGCCTGACTGTCGCCGGCACAGGTGACATTCAGTCCGCTCATCTGCCACATCCTCACGATGTGGTTGTCTTCTGGCTTGATCCTCTCAAGGATGTCGAAAGACCTGTCGCATAAGAGCTCTTTTCCGTGCGTCCTGCCATAGGCGAACAAGACCGGGACAACCGTATTGATAATCAGCAGATCCTGCGTCTTAGGGGAGAGATTCTTCTCTGTCTTACATGTCGTACTGCCAAAGGTATAGTGCGTTTCCCAGTAGGGTGTCACACTTGTCTGCAGGATACTCCTTATCTCATCCAAGCCTTCACATTCAGTCAGTGAACGTAGGCTGGCTCTCTTTTGGTAATATAGGTTTGCCATTTGTACAATCCTGATATGAGGAAAGTTCTGTGGCCGTAGTCGCAGGAACTTCCATCTCACGGCATCCATCGGCTGAAGGCTGAACTTATGTCGCAGGAAAGAATACTCATTATATAGTTTTGTGAAGTATCCTTCTCTGAGGGCATCCTGTTGGTAACGTTCAGGAATCATCGAACGTTCGAGTAAGCCCGCTTGCCCTAAGAACAGCGCCTCTATCTGAAAGAGATTATCCCGATGATGATCGACTGCCCGGATAGGAATGTTGTATGCCCATGTCTCAAAAGCCTCTCCGTTGACGCTGAAACCGAAGTTGCGTGCCAATGTGATGAAATAAGCCGTCTCCCAGTCGCCGTTGCTGCGTTTGACCCGTTCGGCAATAGCTGTTGTCTTTTGCTCTAACCGTTCTGTCTGCAGTGCACTCATCCAACTGTGTACGGTCAGTGGTGTGAGTTTAGGGATTATCTGATAGCATGGAGGATACTCATCGATGGTGAGGAGTTCCTCATAATGTGCTTTCACCTCCGGTGGTACGGAGAGTGGCAGTTGTGGCAGGGTGCGTCCTGCCGCTGTCGTCACCACCACATCGATAGTGCTTGCCACGTGTAGTATGACATTATCATACGCATGGTCATGATGGTGACCGTGCAGATACCAGTCGCTGGCTTTTATGTGCAGTTCTACATTTCCCACCCACAGGGTACCCTCTATCTTTAACTTTGCGTTGAAAAAGTCGGGTCCCGCATGACGGTTATGCAGTCCTGTGTCGATCACTTCCACTGTTTGTCCGCTGGTAGTTCTCAACGTCTGCAGTGGGAAGAGCTTGTGCTTCCAGCAATAATGCAGTAATTGCTCCATGAGTATTGAGATATTAAAAACCGTTGCAAAACTACATTTTTTTTTGGAAATAGCGCTCATTAGGAAGTTTTTTCTTCGTGATATACGGGTGTTTGCTAAGTTTTTGACCTTTTTTTTGGTTATTTAGGTTGATTTTCAAACATATATGTATGAAAATGATTACCTTTGCACCGATTGTAATTGGGACACGACAGGTTGTGTCTGTTTAAAGAGAGTAAAGAAGATGAAGATAGCATTAATAGGCTATGGTAAGATGGGTAAGATGATTGGGCAGATTGCCAAGGACCGTGGCCATGAGATTGTAAGTATCATTGATATTGATAATCAAGAGGATTTTGACAGTGAGGCTTTTGCTTCAGCCGATGTCGCTATTGAATTTACGGCTCCACAGGCTGCATACGGTAACTTTTTGAAAGCATTTGCCAAGAACGTGAAGGTGGTGAGTGGTTCTACCGGTTGGATGAAAGACCATGGAGATGAGGTGCGTAAGATGTGCTCAGAAGGTGGTAAGACCCTTTTCTGGGCTTCCAATTTCTCTGTCGGTGTAGCCATCTTCTCCGCCGTTAACCGTTACCTGGCAAAGATCATGAATGGTTTCAGTCAGTATGATGCGCACATGGAGGAGACTCATCATATCCATAAGATTGATGCTCCCAGCGGCACGGCCATCACTTTGGCGGAGGAGATGATAGCGGAGCTTGACCGTAAAGACGTTTGGGTGAAAGGACAGGAGAACCAGCCCTATGACCAGCACACCTTACGCGTTGACAGTCTGCGCCGGGGAGAGGTGCCGGGTATCCATACCATCCGTTATGACTCAGATGCCGATATGATTACCATCTCTCATGAGGCACATTCCCGTAAGGGTTTCGCGCTGGGTGCTGTCTTGGCTGCGGAGTACACAAAAGAGCATCAGGGTTTGCTTACGATCAGTGATATGTTTAAGTTTTGAGTAGGCGATATAACGATAAAAGAGTAATTAAATATATTATGATAGACAAGAAAAAGAAAAAGTTAAATATGAAGGTACAGTGGCTGAAGTTTATTGTCGTACTGTTACTGTATCTCCTTTTCTTATATTGGGTGAAGAGTTGGCTGGGACTGATTGTCGTGCCGTTTATCTTTGATGTGTATATCACCAAGAAGATCAAGTGGCAGTGGTGGAAAGAGTCTGAAGGTCCCGTGAAGTTTATCATGAGCTGGGTGGATGCGCTCGTCTTTGCTTTAGTGGCAGTGTATTTCATCAACCTCTTCTTCTTCCAGAACTACGTGATTCCTTCTTCCTCTTTGGAGAAATCCTTGTTGACAGGTGATTATCTCTTTGTCTCAAAGGTAAGCTATGGGCCACGTATTCCTCAGACACCGTTGACCATGCCTCTGACACAGCATACCTTGCCGGTCTTTGAGTGTAAGAGTTATATAGAGTGGCCGCACTGGGACTACCGCAGGGTGAAAGGCTTGGGACAGGTAGAGCTGAATGATATCGTGGTGTTCAACTATCCTGCCGGTGACACTTTGGTGAGCAGTCCGGCTTATCAGGCAAACGATTTCTATCAGTTGTGTTACAGTTTTGGATATCAGTTGTTGGATGAGCAGAAGAGGCCCAATGTCGATTCTCTCACGGCCCAGCAGCAGTGGGACTACTATCAGTATGTATATAATATAGGTAAGGACTATATCAAGGAGAATCAGCCTACTTACGGTAGTATTACCACACGTCCGACCGATCGCAGGGAAAACTATGTGAAACGTTGTGTGGGACTGCCAGGGCAGACTTTGCAGATCAAAGACAGGATCGTATATCTTGATGGCAAACCCAACAAGGAACCCGACAATGTGCAGTACACCTATTATGTCAAGCTGAAGGGAGAGCTGTCGGATGACTTGATGAAAGACTTGGGTATCAGTATGGAGGATCTGATCAGTCTGAACCAGAATGGTTATATGCCACTGACACAACGGGCAGTGAAAGAGTTGTCTAAACGTAAAGACCTCGTGGAGTCGATACGACTGAATACCGAGGCAGTGGTGGGTGACTTGTATCCATTGAACGCGCGCACCGGATGGACTCGTGACAACTACGGTCCGATATGGATACCGCAGAAGGGTAAGACTGTCCAGTTGAATATGCAGAACATCGCTGTCTATGAGCGTCCTATCAAGGTGTATGAGAACCACGACTTACAGGTGAAAGACAGTAAGATCTATATTGACGGTAAGGAGGCAACGGAATATACCTTTACGATGGATTACTATTGGATGATGGGAGATAACCGTCATAACTCCGCCGACTCACGTTATTGGGGTTTTGTGCCTGAGGATCATATCGTGGGAAAGCCGATCTTTATCTGGTGGAGCTCTGATCCTGACCGAAGAGGTTTTAAGGGTATCCGTTGGAATCGGCTGTATCGGTGGGTGGACAACATTAGATAGTTCATAGTTCACAGTTCACAGTTCATAGTTTATAGTTCATAGTATGGGGTGATAGGAAAGAATGTATTGAAGTTTTTGCTGGTGCTGGCTGTTGCTTTCATGGTGATGCTGGCCGTAAGAACTTATGCGTTCGCGATCTATGCCGTTAATGATTCTTCTCTCAGTCCTGCTCTTGAGAAAGATAACCGTGTGCTGGTAAACAAGTTGTCTAAGAGTGATTTCCGGAAGGGAGATCTGATGGTGTTCCGTTCTGACGCGGATTATATCGGCAGCGTGGTATCTCTACCAGGTGATACGGTCAAGTTTGGGAACGACCGTTATGTGCTGCCGAATATATGTGCGTGCAAGGGATGTGTGTGTAAGGAACATAATTGTTACGTGGTAAACACAGGGAAGAAGAAAGTGGTTGTGCGCTTTCAAGATATTGTCGGCAAGGCATACCGTATCTATCCCATTCCTTTCTGATGTTATGACAGGAACGGCTTTGTTAGGCACCACCTATTTCGGTCCGATACAATGGTATCAGAAACTGAATGTCTATTCCACAGTCTTGCTGGAGAGATATGATCATTTTGTGAAACAGACATACAGGAACCGATGCCTTATTGCGATGACACAGGGTGTGCAGGCTCTGACGATACCTGTAGAAAGGAATGGCGGAGAAAAGTGTCTGACGAAAGATGTCCGTATCAGCGATCATGGTAACTGGCGCCGTTTGCATTGGAATGCCCTGATGAGTGCTTATGGGGAGTCGCCCTTCTTTGAGTATTATGCGGATGATATCCGTCCGTTCTTTGAGAAGCGGTGGGACTATCTTTTCGATTTCAATCTTGAGATCATCAATACCTTATGTGAACTGTTGGATATCCATCCGGATATCGTGTTGACAGAGGATTATCAGTCTGTCAGCAGGGAAGATATTGATGATTACCGTGAAGTGATCCGTCCTAAACGCCCTGGCTGTGACTCCTCATTCCTGCCAAGACAATATTGGCAGGTGTACCAACAGAAGCTGGGATTCCTGCCAAATATGAGTATCCTCGACTTACTCTTCAATATGGGTAACGAGGCGATATTCTTTCTGAGTGCTACGGCAGGGGGAAATCAGCCGTTGTAGTTCCGCTACCCATCTCCTGCCATCCTTTACCTGTCTTCACTCTCGCATCGCATCCTACAGGTAACGATACCGTTATCTTTCCATCCTCGACAACAACCGAAATCTTGCCGTAGAGACATTCCGTAGAGGCTTTCACTGACTTCAGGTCACCTGCCAGTTGCGGACTGATGAGCAGATGGCGCATGCCGACAGTGCCTGGCTGTTGTCGTATGCCTGCCATCGACTTAAAAAGCCACTCGTCGATTTGTCCGAGCATAAAGTGATTCCATGAATTACCGTAGTGAGGATCCCATTGCTCTGTGAGTGTGGTGGCATCGTATTTCAGTTGACATCCATAGCCTGGGGCTTCATCATGATTGAACATCGTGTACATCAAGGCATCGTATCCGTAACGAGCCAATGTCTGGAAAAGATAGCGGTTACTGATGTCACCGGTCGTAATACGGTTGCCATGCTGATGAATATCGTTGATCAGGTTGCTCAAGACCCCTTTTTCATTCTCTCGTGTGATTCCCAGGAACAGCGGGAGCGCGTTGCTTGCCTGACTGTTATTGCCGTAATAGCAGGAGTCTGCGTGGAAGAAATGATTGTTGAAAGAGTCGATGACCTTATCCGTCAACTGCCGGTATTTCATCTTGTCTGTCGTATTGCCGGTCATCTCCGCCGCTTTTTGAAGGAGTTGCAAATCAAAGATATAATGAGCCGTGGCAACCAGCGGAATGGGGGTGTTACGAGAGAAGCCTGCCGGTCCCGGACCGTAGTCATACCAGTCGCCTAACCCATGACTGACGATGCCGTCTTCAGATCGTGAGGTGAGATAGTCAACATATCTTTTCATCGCCTGATAGTGATTGACGATGAGTGAACTGTCACCATAGTGCTCATAATACATAAACGGTAGGATCACCAATGCGGAGCCCCATTCGGGGGAGTCATCGAAGAGATTACCGAACGAACAGTATTGCGGCGCCGTGGTAGGTACCATACCATCATCCTTCTGGCTATCCACGATATCTTGTATCACTTTCGGGATATAGGTGGTCATATCATAATTATAGAAGAGGGAAGGACCATTAAGATGGTCTTGCTCCAGCCATCCGAGTTTCTCTCGGTGCGGACAGTCAGTGAGTACGGCTTGCATGTTACTCCTTTCGGCACGTTCTATCAATCGGTGTGTCTTGGTAAAAAGATCATTGGAACATTCGAAAGAAGAACCTTCCGGTGCACTGTTGTAAACAAAGCAGCTTTTTAGTTGATGTAGGACAGGGAGATCCTGCGGGTTCGGCTGTCCTTCCAAGACAGCTCCTTCCACCTGGATGTAGCGGAACCCATAGTAAGAGAAGCGAGGGTGCCAGACCTCCATGCGGTCCCCTTTCAAGGTGTATTCATAATAATGCTGCCGTCCTGTCATACGTTGGTCGACACATCCTTCGGGGAAAAGCCGCTCTCCCACAAAGAGTGTAATTGTCTGTCCTGCTTTTCCTGACACACAGATCTCGGGGAAGCCGGCAAGGTTCTGCCCCATGTCAGCGACGAAAGCGGTAGCGTCTACTGTACGTTTCATCTTGTCGCTGACCACCGCCAGAGAGTCCGCTGGGATTTTCCTCCACGACTTAATATCGTAATGCTCCATGATTTTCACCGGAGGAGCCGTCTGTACACATAACTTTCCTGACGGAGCCTCCACGATGGCGGCGTCATTCCAATCTTTATCCTCAAAATCACCGTAATAGGCAGATGGCTGCTCTTGCCGTGCGTCATACGACTCACCGCCATATATACAGTTGTAGGTTATCGGACTGAAGGTCCATTTCCAAGAGTCATCACTGCGTAGGATCTGCTGACTGCCATCGGAGTAGTTCACAATCATCTTGAACATCAGTTTTGGCGCTCCGAAGGAAGTCTGCAGTTTGGTATATCTGCCTAATCGTTGTACGTTGAACATGCCATTTCCTAATAACACATGAATGGTATTACGCGCGTTCCTTATTATATATGGGGTGACGTCGTAGAGCTGATAATATACCGTCTTGTCGTAATCACTCCATAGGGGGGCAAACTCACTGTCGCCGATTTTCTTGCCATTGACGGACAGTTCATAATGTCCTAATCCGCATATATATACCATGGCATTGAGGATCTTTCGTCTGGAGGTCTTGAGGTTCTTACGTAATATGATGCTCTTTGCCGATAAGGTATCAACATCTGCCCAAGCATCCTTGAAGACATCTTTCCTGAAATCGGCATTACTCCACCTGCCCGTAGGAATCTTTGCGTCTGCCTTACTGATGGCGCCGATCCACTGTGCATCGATGGCCTGTGGCACCACATAAATAGTTTGTGGGTCACTCCATGCCGATGGCTGTCCGTTACCATCCCATACTCTCACTCTCCACTGATAACCGAACTTATTCTCTGTGAGGGGTGGTAGTGAGATATGCTGGCTTTCAGGAGAAGATACTTTGTCTCCCTGATATATCGTCTTGCCGGTAATTCTTTCTTTTATCTCTATCTGATAGGCTGTCTGGACATCATTATGAATGGTGGATGACATCTGCCAGCCCACCATAATGGTTCGCTTCACCACCGCATCGCCCGACTGATAATTACATGTTGTCTTGGTTACAGAAAGGGAGGCATGGCAGAAACCGCATGCAAGGACCCCGATAATCGTCAGAAAAAAATGTCTCTTCATGGTGTGATGATTTCTCCGTTTTTCATTTCAGCAGTCACCGTTCTTCCTCCGGTGGCATGTAACTTATACTTCACGTTCCAGGTCTTGGGCCATGAAGGGAACAGCAGGAGCTCTCCCTCGGGTGTCTCCTGAAGCAGCATCTCCTGCAGACAGATCATGGCAGAGCCGCCACGATTACAGTCGGGTGCCCAGTCGAAGGCCGGCTCCCAGAAGGCGGGGAAGCGGTAAGGTCCGTCGGCAAACTTCTCTTTCATCAGCCTTACGGCCTCTTCGGTAAGTCCTAAGCAGGCAGCCCAGATAGCATCCTGTTTCCATCCTTTGCTGCTGCGTACCTCCAGCGCATGAGGATCTGAGAGGTAGGTGTTACGGGCAATCTCCAGCTGTGGCCTTCCCAGTCCGTAGATTCTCCAAGGAAAGACAGGGTACAGTTGGGGAGTCTCCACGTTCTGTATGCGTGCCCAGATGCCGGCAGGGGCAATGCACTTTTTACCATCAATATGACGTAGGGGAATCTCAGGAATACGTGCCGCCTGTAAGGAATCCTTTCCCCATGCCTGATGCAGTGCCTTCAGGGCGGCGATGGTACTTGAAGGATTATAGGCCATCTTATACGTCTCACAACCGCTGCCGGGATAGATGATGAGTTTTCCTTCGGCATCCAGTGCCTTGATGCCTCTTTTCGAGGCTTCATACTGATAGTGGGCATCGAAGAAGGTGAGACAGTCTTTTATCAGGGGTTCATAGGCAGTGATGTCGATGCCTGCGTATTCGTGAGCCTGCAAGATCATCATACAGAACTCCAGCACGGTATCCCACTCATATTCCAGCCATGCGTTACGCTCTATGCCCCAATCAGACCCTTCCGTATGTTTCCCGTATTCCGTAGCATTGGGCAGACCGAAGTTCTCTATCTGCTCCGTAAAACAAGCCCCTTCGTGCTGCCAGTAGAACTGTGCTCTTACCCTTGCGTTGGGAAGCATCCGCAGATACGTATCAAACTGTGCCTTCATCAGATCGACATCCCCGCTTTTCAATAGGGGCCAGTAAACTAATCGCTGGTTTTGAGCTGTCATAATCCCGCCACCCCATTTACGATAGTCGGGAGTAAAGGGCATACTGCTGTCCACATATTCGGGGTCGAAAGTGAATATTCCTCCATTGAATTTTGTAGGCCATTCACTCTTGGCATTACATCCGAGCATATAACGGAACAGTTCGTAGTTACGTAGCAGCGGTTTCAGCTCCTCGTTATCGGTGATGATCCAGCTACGCTGCCAATAGGCATGCCACCAAGCGGCACTTCTTTTCTTGTAAGTCTTCAGGGGAAGGTGGGAGAAAATACGGTCTTTGGCTCCTTTCTCATGATTTTCTGCCGTGATACGTATCACCTTCTTGCGGAGATCCGGTGTGGAGAAATCCCACGACAGACAGTCGGTACTGGCATATTGTCCTTGATGTTTCCCTTGATAGGAGAATCCGGGAGCTTCCATGACGGCTTGCATGACTCTACCACCCAGCGGATCATCCAGTTGCGCTTTCACGGCATTCATCCCCTCTTTCTCTATGGTGTAGTCGAAGACTGTCTGAGAATCATTCAGATGAGTGATGGTCAGTTGATTTCCGCTGGCAGCTATCTTGTCGGCACGGGTGACGCACCCTTTGGGAACGGACCATTTATAAGAGCATTGCTGCCCATCAGCTTTTGTTATCGGACGGTCTTTATATCTCCAGCTTTCGAAACACAGGGTGGCACCGGTCTTACGCTGTGCCTCCAACTCTATGAAGACGATGGGCTCATGGACATCAGCCCAAAGACGTATCTTGACGCCGCCACCTTTTATATAGATGGCTCCGTCTTCGAGGCACAGCCGCTGTTCAAAGTCCTTGCCGAAGGGATCGTTTTCGACATGCAGTCTCCATCGTCCGGTCTTCAACAGGGTGTTGTTCTCATCAAACCAACCCGATTGCTGCAGATAAAAGAGGAGATCGCCGTTTTCCACCCATACGTTCAAACCGATGTCGTGACCGCCGCAGGGCATCGACTCACTGGCATTCTTACTCTGCGTGGTCCATACATAATCTTCTGGCAGATAGTCGGCAGCCACTAACTTCATGGCCGCTATCACCATCAATAAAAGAATTCCTTTTTTCAAACCCTAAACTCTAAACCCTAAACTCTAAACTCTAAACTCTAAACCCTAAACCTTAAACTACCATTCGTCCGTACGGAAAGAACTGACGGGCAGACCATCGTGCATCAGATCCCCGTCGGCCCAGTTCCTGAAAGCATACCTCACAGCCACAGGATTCCTCACGTCCTCACTCTTCACATACACCTTGTTACGGTCTATCCATGCCTTGGCGGGGTGGAACACCTGATCCTCACCAGCCACCTCAAAGAGATTACTCGTAGTGCCATGCTCGAAGTACACCCATTCCTTGCTGCGGTCGAAAGACACCACTGCCGTATCGTTCTTGAAAGTCACATTGCTATAGGTGGCAAACTCTGGGAGACCCTTCACCCCATAGGTGTTGGCAAGAGCCAGGATTGCCAGTCGCTCACCGGCTTCCTTCTTCTTCCGTGGGTGGATGCCATATTCCAGTCCTGCATCCATCAGCACCGCCATACGGGCGTTGTCAACCATCGTCTCCACCTTCAACTGCTGCTCACGAAGGAAAGCACTGTTGTCTTTCCAGTCGATGAGTGAATAGTCATAGGGAGCGATCTGACAATAGTAGAAGGGGAAGTTACCCTGTTGCCAGTCGGCACGCCATCCTTTTATCATCGTGCTCAGCATCCCTGAGTATGTCTTGTAACGAGGTACGTTATCTTCTCCCTGATACCAGATGACGCCACGCATGGTAAAACCGATCAGGGGATGGAGCATACCGTTGTATAATACGGTGGCACAGCGGTTCTTCGACCAGATATCCTCCTCTTTATAAGGAATTTTTGTCTCGGGGAAAGCCTTCAGCCAGTCGGCAGTCATCCATGCCTCACAAGAACTGCCTCCCCATGAGGTGACGATCAGTCCTACGGGTACTCCTAAGATCTTGCGAAGCTGTTTTCCAAAGAAATAGGCAGTGGCACTGAACTCACGGATATACTGTGCGTTGGCTTTCATCCAAGTGCCTGTGACGTCGCCGACAGGGTTCAGCTGACTGTTTCTCTTTACGGTGAAAGAACGTAGCTGGTCGTCAGCGCCGTTGAGCTGTTCCTCGATGGCATGAGCCACCGGCTGTGCCTTGAAACCTTTCATCTGCATCTCCATGTTACTCTGTCCACTGCAGATCCACACCTCTCCTGCGAGGATGTCATGGAGTACGGTCTTCTCCCCGTCATTGAAAGTAATCTCATAGGGACCTCCGGCGGCGGGGCTGTCAATGGCTGTCTTCCATTTCCCGTCATTATCGGTCTTGGTGGTAAAGATCTTGCTGTCCCATGAGGTGGTGATCTTTACCGTGGCATTGCTCTTGGCGGTTCCCCAGAGGTTCACTTTTGTCTCCCGTTGAATGACCATACCGTCGCTGAACATCTTTGGGAGTGTTACTTTGGCACCCATAGGGAGTGTCAGAAGAACAGTTGCAAATGATAAAATGATTTTCTTCATATCGTTATTTTTTATTGTATTCCAACTCCACAGGACCTAACAAACCGGCGGGAATCACATTTTTGTCAGCTCTGCGGTATTTACCGTTGGTCCAGATACCATCGTAGGGAGGCATCCCATTGTCGGAGCCCAACAGGGCGTTATTCCATGTGTTAACCACGGTGACTCTCAGTTTGTTCTTGCCTTTGCGTATCGCTTTGCTGATATCTACACGGTAAGGAGCCATCCATGTGGTACCGCAGTGGATGCCATTCACCTCAACGGTGGCGATGTCTCTCACCTCTCCGAGGTTCAGGTGGGCTTCATTTGCGGCGGGTGACTTAAAGGTCGTCTCATAGGAGGCATGACCGGAATAGTATTTGATTTTCGGATTGCCGGAGGTGCTCCAGTCGAAGAGAAGGGCATCCCTCACTTGTTCTCCATTCTCCTCAAAGGTTATCTGCCAGCGGTTACCCAGTTGCTGTAAATAGCTGGTTTGTGGAAGAGAGGACACCTGCTCAAGAGGCTGGTCGGTGAAGACAACGAATACCGACTGATGGCTCTGCAGTTGTACCTCCTCGTTACCAGGATAGATCTTGCCATCTACCGCATCAAAGAAATACCGGTAAGGCCGCTGGTTGCGGAAGATAGGCACGAAGACCTGCTCTTCGGCAGTGAGGTTCGCCAAGAAATAGATATCCGCCTCTTCGCCCGTACGATGCATGAAGTCGACTCCTTCGGGAAGATCCACATCACGCGGTATGTCGAGGGCAGACAGGTCTGCTTCTGTCCAAGGCTCCGTCAGTATGGTCTTGCCTTTCTCTTGAAGCCGGTTTATGATATCCCAGTTGACGATTCTGTCGGGGTTCAGCAGATGGGCGGGAGGAACGACCACTACAGGATGATCGATTGACAACAGGGCATCCTCGTTGACAGAGTCATATTTATAGCCATGGAGAGGATTAGTAAACTGATCGGCCTTCGTCATGTTCTTCGTATGGTTGACTCCTACGGGGCTCACCTCCATCGGCAGTCCTTCATTGGCACGGCGTTCCCGTTCCTGTCGCAACAGTCGCTGTCCGAACAATCCCGGCAGAGCCTCTGTCAGCCGTTCCGGCAGCAAGGCTCTTCTCGGCACCTCATTACCGGTATATACGGCAAGGTCAATGACAGGATGCCCATAACGTAGCAGCACCTGACAACGGCTGATATAGTCGGAGAAGGCGCTGATCTCTTTCCACCAGGTGTTGTCACGTTGGAAGAAGGTGCCGATGCCGTCGAGTGTCATGCCCGGTCGTCTGTCTATCCATGGATTATGGGTATATACATGATAGACCATGCCGTTGATACCCATACACAGGCTGCGGTCGAGCAGGGGTTTAAGCATGGCAGGTGTCTCATCCCATGTTCCTCTCACCTCGGTGAATCCTTCTGCCTGCACGACATTCTTATGATAGATATGTGCTCCGCTGATGGCGTCGAGCATGTCATTGGGCTTATCATGAGTGGGGGAGTTGAGCCAGAACTCGCCCATGGGGAAGTCTGAGTGCTGATAGTGCAGCATGCCATCGCTCACCATGGTAGGCGCCACGCATTCGGTGGAGAGGAGCATGCTGTCTTTTTTTGCCAAGGTCTCCACCTCATCAAAGAAGATGTCATTGATGAGTTCCGCGATGGTCAGTCGCACGTCCCGTAACACCTGATCGCTCTTCTCCCTGCTCTCCATCAAGACGCCGGCATAGGTGGGGAGCCATGGTAACAGGTCGTATCCCCTTCTCTTGAGGAACTCCCCGGCAAAGTTGGTGCTCCAGTTCTGTGAGCCACATTCCCAGCTGTCCACATGCAGTCGCTTAATGACCTTATGCGTATCATGTTGCAGAATCTGTCCAAACCAGTTGGCGTACTGCTTACGTATGGCCTGGCGGGAGAACTTGTCACACTCCAGTCCTTTGCCGCCGCCACCAGTGGCGTTGGTATGTCCTGTGGTGGTATGCCCCATGCGGAGGAGGTGCCAGCGACCTTCAGGCAGGTTGATATCCAAGACGTTATCGTGGAGGGCTTCGGAGAGATTCCTGATGTTATCCATCGGAACGACATCCGAAGTGTCAAGTGATTGTTTGGAGACACGCCATACCAGTCCTGACTTCCCTTCATAGCCATCGATAACTGGCTCAGAGCCCAATAGGATATCAGCAACTTTCAGGTTTGGTTTCCATTTGGCGGCATCCAGATCCTCAGACCCCGGATCAGAACCTTTGGGATCCCAGCAGAACTTATAGTAGCGTGCGGTGGTCTTGGGAACGGAATAGGTAGCGTATGCGTCTGTATTCTGCCATCCCTGCCGAGCCGGTGATATCTCTTTGACAAACCGAAAGTCTTTCCCGTCGTCAGAAGCAAAGATTTTCCATCGGTGTGCCTGGATGTTGTTTCCACCTGTGATGATCTTCACCTGTTGCAGGGTATAGGACTTATCATAGGTAAAGATGAGGTCACAAGGGACGGAAGAACTGAGGGGAAACTCTTCAGAGCATTGCGGCTTGCGGTTGTCGTAGCTGTCAGCAGGATAGGCAAAGACAGCGATATCCTTATAGTAGTCGTGCGGATGTGTGGGGGAGGGGAGGGTGACTCTCTTTTTCCCACCGGTAATGATCGTGTCGGAAAAAACGATCTTCTGCATTGATTCCTGAGGGGATATCCATGGCCCTCCTGCCAAAGCGAAACCGTCGGAGATATGGATGCCTAAGTCGAGATCCAGGGAGTCGGCCACTTGAAATACCGTCTCCATCCGTTTCCACCAGGTCTCAGATAACTGTCGTGCCGGAGGAAAAAGATTGTTCCCGTTATCGTTCCCGTCAACGTCTTTTATTGGCATGAGATAAGCCCCGGCGATGCCTGCCTCCTTCATGGCTTTCAGGTCGGCTCGTAAACCCTCATCCGACACACAACCATACATCCAATACCAGAACGTCCAGGGGTGAAAGTCCTTCCCGGGCAGACGAAAGTCCTTCGTCCACTGCTGCTGTGCCTGCAACGGGAGGAGCATGGCACAGCATAACATGATGAAAAAGTATCTCTTTGCAACCATATAGTATATGACGGTAACATTACTCCTTTGTAATCATGCGCCTGCCTCAGGCAGGCGGCCATGGGATGGTTCAATTTTTTTGCTTAACTCCTTCAGAAAGTTGAATTACGTGAAAGTAGAGGTCTTGTTTGTTGAGGACAAAAATTTATATTTATTGTATATTTATAAGAATTGTGTTAAATATGTTTAAGAATTATGCTTACCCTATGAAATATTCGTATATTTTTTCAAATAGATGTAAATTTGCAGAATTGTTTTCGGGATAAGCGGACTTGGAATAGAAAGATCCAAGGGTCGAGAGCCTGTTATTATCGCAATAGCATATCATTTTTTGATTTGAAGAAGTTGAGAGAATGTGAGATTTAGTTATATATTTATTTATTAATGAGAGAGAATTTATGGAAAAAAAATTGCTAATGATTTTGTGGTGTCTTTTCCTGTTTGTGGGAGGGACATTTGCCCAGACAAAAGTCAATGGTACCGTTATTTCTCAGGAAGATAACCAGCCGGTTGTTGGTGCTACCATTCAGGTGGTAGGAACCAGTATCGGTACCACTACCGACTTCAACGGACGATTCTCGCTTACCTGTCCAGAGGGTAAGAACACGTTGAGAATCTCTTACGTGGGTATGGAAGCGATAGATGTCATTGCACGACCGTATCTTCGTATAGTGTTGAAAGGTGATGACACTGAGCTTGATGAAGTGGTGGTTACAGCCATGGGCCTGAAGCGCTCAGAGAAATCTCTGGGTTATTCCGCAACGGCCGTTAAGGGTGATAAGATTGCCGCTACCCGTACCAATGATATCATGTCGAGTCTGGCTGGTAAGGTGGCAGGTGTGCAGATTGCCACTACATCCAGTGACCCGGGAGCATCTAACTCCGTTATTATCCGTGGTATCAGCTCTCTGTCTGGTAACAACCAGCCATTGTATGTGGTAGATGGTGTTCCCTTGAACAACAGTGCTGTTCTGACAGGAGATGCCCTGAATACCGGTTTCGACTTTGGTAACGGTGCCAATGCCGTCAACCCCGATGATGTGGAGAACATGACGATCCTGAAGGGTGCCGCCGCTACCGCTCTTTATGGTAGCCGTGCCTCCAATGGTGTCATCCTGATCACCACCAAGATGGGTAGTAAGCAGCGCAGAGGTATCGGTGTGGAGTATAATGGTGGTTTGCAGTGGGAGAATGTCGTTCGCCTGCCGCAGATGCAGAATGAGTTTGGTATGGGATGGTATGGTGCCAAGACAGAGGATGAGAACGGCTCTTGGGGACCTGCCTTCGATGGTTCTGTCCTGCGTTATGGTGCCATCTACAACAACTCTCAGCAGATGAAGAGTTATGTGGCAATCCCAAGCAACAACCAGGATTTCTTCGATACTGGTTTCCGTTACAGCAACAGCGTGTCTTTCAATGGCGCTACAGATGTCAGCACCTATTTCGTCTCTTTGTCACAGATTCATGAGGATGGTATCATCCCGACGAAGGCTGACAGCTATAAGAAGTACACCTTCTCCGCACGTGCCAGTCATAAGGTGAAGGATGTGACGATCAGCACCTCACTGAACTACGCTTACCAGAACAACGACTTCGTGACGACCGGTCAGGGTGGTGGCTCTATGTACAATGCCATTATGCAGACTCCCCGTGATATCAGTATCGCTGAGTTGAAAGATCTCAGTAATCCTTTCCACACACCGGGTTATTACTACACCCCGTATGGTATCACCAACCCTTACTGGGTATTGGAGAACTATCAGAACAATTACGAGAGTGAGCGTTTCTATGGGAAATTCCAGCTCGACTATGACTTCCTGAAATACTTCAAGGCAACTTATCGTTTCGGTTTGGACTCCAGTACAGGACACCGTAACTTTGGTGAGCCCAATCTGGAGACCCTCTTTGCAGGTACATATAATGGAGAGAGTTCTACCATCGCAGGTGCCAATGGTGGTGTATCACAGCAGACCACCCGCAGAAGAGAGATCAACCAAGACTTCTTCGTTACCTTCGATATGCCGATCAATGACTTCAATATCAATGCAGTGGCAGGTTTCAACGGTAATGAGAGACGTTCTTCTTATCTCTTTGCCTCAGTGACAAACCTTACCATTCCTACTTGGTTCGACCTGAACAACTCCTCAGAGATTCCTTCTGTGGATCAGAGTATGTCAAAGCGTCGTCTGTATGGTATCTACGGACAGGCTGAACTGGCTTGGAAGAATATGTTCTACCTGACCCTGACAGCCCGTAACGACTGGTCATCCACGCTGCCGAAGGAAAACCGTTCCTTCTTCTATCCCGGAGTCACTGCCAGCTGGATCTTCACAGAGATGCTGAAGGATGACATGAAGAAATATATCTCGTTTGGTAAACTGCGTTTCGCATGGGGAAAGACCGGTAATGATGCCGATCCGTATATGACCAGTTCTGTTTTCGCACAGGCTTCAGCCAGTTCCTCCGGATGGGGCAGCAGTTCCTTCCCCTTCACCAAGACAGGTACCAATGCGTATTCGGTAGGTAACGTGCTTGGTAGTTTGGATTTGTCTCCGGAGATGACCACTGAGACGGAGATTGGTTTGAACATGGCCTTCCTGCGGAACCGCTTGTCATTCGACCTCTCTTACTACAACCGTGATACCGACAAGCAGATCTTCTCCCTGAATATGGATCCTGCCAGTGGTTATACCAGTCAGAATATCAACCTCGGTAAGATACGTAACCGCGGTATTGAGCTGCTCGTGAGCGTGACACCGGTGAAGATTAAAGACTTCCAGTGGGATGTGACATGGAACTACACCAAGAACAAGAATGAGGTGTTGGACCTTCCTGACGAGCTGGGTGGAGAGAGTCTGATCTGGGGATTCAGCGGCGGCACCGGTCTGTATGCCATTGAAGGCAAGGAGCTGGGTATCTACAAGGCATATACCAGCCAGAAGACCGATGATGGTAAGATCATCGTAGATAGCAGCGGTCTGCCCGTAACGACGGAGGATGTTGTGGAGATCGGTTCCATGAACTATAAATATCAGATGGGCTTCGGTACCACGCTGAGATACAAAGGCGTCAGCCTGTCTGCCGACCTTGATGTACGTAAGGGTGGTCTGATGTTCTCCCGTACAAAGGATATCTCTTACTTTACAGGTAACGCTATGCAGACAGCATACAACGACCGTAACCCGTTCGTCATTCCCAACTCTGTGATAGATAACGGTGACGGCACCTACAGTGAGAATACCACACCGCTCAACCCGACAAATATCTACAACTATTGGGAAGCCGGAGCCAACGAGCTGGACGCAGATTTCCTAATCGACAAGTCGTATGTCAAACTGCGTTCCGTAGTGCTCTCATGGGATCTTCCCGGTAAGTGGTTCGACAAACTCTTTATCACGGGTGCCCGTATCTCGTTCTTCGGAAACAACCTCTTCGTCTGGACGCCTTCCAGCAATACGTTCGTTGATCCTGAGTTAACCTCCTTTGGTAACGACCTTGAAGGAAACTTCGGTGAGTACAGTGCAAACCCAAGTTCAAGGAAGTTCGGTTTCAACCTCAATATTAAATTCTAATTGAAAGGAACAAGTTATGAAAAAGATATTTTTGTATATGATAGTTGGAGCGGTGATGCTGACAGGATGTAACTTGGATATCAATGAGGATCCCAACTATCCGTCGAGTGAAGACGTGACCATCGACTTGGTGTTCCCTGCTGTAGAGAATGCCATTGCTACCTGCACCGGTGACATGATGTTCAACTATGCCGGTTTCTTCGCCCAGTATTGGGATCAGATGCCTACCGCCAACCAGTATAATGATTTGGCAGAGCTGAATATCAACGAGGGCTCCGATCTCTTTAATCGCTGTTATCGTACGATCTATGCCGGTGCGTTGCAGGATATCAGTGATATCATGAGCCGCACGGAGAATACCGCCAACCTCTATGTATGTACTGTGATGCGTGCCCAGGCTCTCCAGCTGGTGGTGGACAACCTGAGTGACGCTCCTTATGCAGAGGCCCTGCAGGGTAGTGCCAATGCCCAGCCGGTATGGGATGATGGCAAGACTGTTTATGAGGGTGTGCTCGCTGAGATGGATGCCGCTGAGGCAGCATTGAACAGTTCCGACGTGATCGACCTTACCGATCCGCTTCTGAATAACAGTATCTCAAAGTGGATTGGCTATGCCAACGCGCTGCGTCTGCGTATGTATCTCCGCCTGTATGACGCCGGCGACAACAGTTACGCCTCCAAGATCCAGCAGTTGGTGAATGCCAACAACTTCTTCTCCGGTGACGTGGCATGGGATGTGTATAGCAATGCGCAGGGACAATACAACCCCTGGGGTGACAACTTCTACGGAACGGCAGCCATCTCGGGAACGAAGAACCACTGTGCGGCTTATCCTATCGTCAGCTATATGAACTCTACCAGCGATCCTCGTATCGCCTATGCTATCCTCCCCCGTAGCAAGGATAACACCTATGTGGGACAGCTCCCCGGCAGTAAGACACTTACGGGCGACTGGCTCGGCATCAGTTCAGCATATAACGACACCTATGTAAGTAATATCGATTACAGTAAGTCAATGTCAATGCCCTGCTACCTGTTCACCCAGAGCGAACTGCAGTTCCTCATCGCTGAGGCTCAGCTGCGTTTCGGTAATAATACCGCTGCCGCAAAGGCTGCCTATGAGGCTGGCGTACGGGCTGATTTCGATTCCCGTGAGATCGATGGCGCCGACGCTTTCCTGGCTGCGGAGAAGACCCGCTTCGATGCTCAGGCAAGCACTAATGACAAGCTGACGCTCATCTACACACAGAAATGGGTGGCTCTCTTCTACCGTGACCACATGGAGGCATGGTCGGAGATCCGACGCACGGATGTTCCTGCCTTGTCTTCCTACAGCGCAAAGGCAATCTTCAACGATCCTACTGCCTATACCGCCGGTAACATGGTGGAGCCTGGCGTGAATCATATCAATGCGGGCGGTCTTGCCAAGCGCGTGCCTTATCCGTCAACAGCTCGTACCTTGAACAAGAATACTCCAGCGGCCAAGCTTCTGAGCGACCGTGTGTTCTGGGATGTGAAATAAGTAAAAGTTGTAAGTTATTATTTTGAATCATTATGAAAAAGATATTTTTATATGCACTTATGCTCGGCATGACCGTGCTTGGCTTCACATCTTGTAATGATGACGAGGATGCCCTGACCGACACTGTCGTTACCTACTATGTAAATCTCGACATGCAGGGTAGCTCGTTCGTGGAGGTACCTATCGGAACTTCTTATACGGATGCCGGCTGTCTGGCTACAGAAAATGGTGAGGATGTCACCTCGAAGATTGTCACTACGGGTCTCGATGATATCGATGTCAACGTGGCGGGACTCTATTATGTCACCTATTCAGCCACCAACAAAGATGGCTTCGAGAATTCTGTCACCAGGACAGTGGCTGTCTGTGACCCGTCCATCACTACCGATATCTCAGGTTCATGGACAACACAGGCGGGAACGCATCGTAACTACTATTATGATGATGGTCGTGTCGTGACGACCGCATTCCCCAACTATTCGATTTCCATCCGCAGGGATGCCCCGGGCATCTTCCATGTGTCCGACTATCTCTGTGGCTATTACGATCAGCGTGCAGGTTATGGCAGCAATTATGCGGCAAGTGGTTATATACAGCTCCTTGAGGATAATACCCTGGTGATGCTGTCAAGCTATGTGCCGGGATGGGGCGACTCTCTCGATTACTTCGAAGGTACCTACGATCCTGAGACAGAGACCATCAGCTTCTATGAGATATATGCCGGTTCGATGGATTTTGAGATTACTTTGAAACAATAAATGATAAGGTTATGAAAAAATATATTTCATTATTAGCAGTTGTCATGCTGGGACTCTTCACTTTCTCAGCCTGTGATACAGAGACGGATGAGGAGCCGGGTGGCACGAATATCGAAAAGATGTGTGGCTACTGGGATGTGATGTACTATGCCATCGATGCCAATGGGGAGAACCTCGGTGAATGGACCGACGGCACCATCTTCACCTACAATACTGCCGACAATAGTACTTCGGAAATGTGGCTCGACGACCAGAATACTTATTGGGCGATAAAGTTGAAGGTTGATATCGACTACGAGGCTCGCACCTTCTCTGCCACAGAACGTGATTACGACCTCGATGGAACCGGTAAGACGGTGATCACCGACGGAAAGATCCTGGAGGGTGCCGGTAAGAATATCCACGGAAATCCTTGCGACAGTATCGCATTCGAGATCTCCTTCGATGACGATCCTTATCCAGGACGTTATGGCTTCGACCACTACCTCGTGACGGGTGTCCGCCACAGTGGTTTCACAGAATAAACGCCTGTGCGTTTATAATGCCTCCTCTCTCACCCCTCTGAGTCATCCTCAGAGGGGTTTTAGTGTTACTATAGGGTTTGCTAATTCACTTATACCACCCCAAGGCAGAGGGTCGTGCGGCCATACCTCTATTATTACTGACTAATCTTCATTTCGCAATATGTAACACAATAACTATTAATAAACATAGATAAAAACCAAAAATTAACACATAAAACAGTAAATACACAGTTAAAAAATATTAAATACCGCATAACAATACAGAAATAATTTGAATTAAACAAAAAATTACCAATTTTGTAGAAATTTACATAATATATCATAAACAGCTGTCGTCAGGCTGTTGCTGGAATATTTTTTTCTATTATTATAAACAATTAAAAACGAGAGAGATTTATGGAAAAAAGACTATCAATGTTAATTGCCTGTCTATTCCTGTGTTTAGGAATGGCCTTGGCACAGAACAAAGTCTCTGGTACCGTAGTTTCCGCAGATGATGGAGAGCCGATTATCGGAGCTTCCATTCGTTTGGTCGGAACTAATTTTGGAGCAGTAACTGATGTTAACCCCTCCCCTAAAGTGGAGGGGATTATTGAAATACTTGGATCTTGCCTTCTGCAGCGCGCATTTTCAATTGGTGACAATTTGTAACGGTTTCATTTCCATCTTCCTTTAAACAAATATTTTCATAACCATCGTATTTCACCATGAAAGGTGCTGAATCCTATGTGATTATTATTTATTCGAAAAGTTGCTCACCCGTAACTTGTCTGCCGATTCGTCGTGAATAGATATTATCAAATAAACCATTAGGGGTGATGAATGTTGGAACTAACGACTTTCGTGTCTTCGTGACTTTCTTGAAGATACGCAAACGACGACTCATCACCATATCATAATCCTTGGTAATTTCATATTCTCCTTGACAAAACTTCATTTCACAAATGGTGATCGTCTTGTCAGAACGGTCAATTAACAGGTCTATTTGAGTTCCGTGATTCAGGTCATCGTCAGCATTTTCATCATCCAGAATAGCCTTGCTGGGCTTGTACATCCAGGAACAAGGGGTGTTGATCATTCCATTAATGCCTAAAGCACTGACGATTTGTTCTAAATGGTTCAGACATACGATTTCGAAGGCATAACCGCACCAAGAGGCATATTCGCTTGTATTCTGCATTTTTTGCCAATAGCCTTTGAGAAAGTTGTTGTTATTGCGCATAAAACGGAAATAAAACAATGTGAATGGATCGATTAGTTGATAAACCTTATCTTTTTTGCTCTTTTGGAATGGAGTGTAGCTACGGATAAAGGAGCACTCTTCCAGCTCGAGTAATAGTTTGGTAAGGTTGCCGTTGTTCCTTTGATGTGCTTCTTCTATAATTTCTTGTCTGGTCATGCCCGTGCCTTTCGTGTTTAGGGCAGTGATAACTGCCAGATGATTGTCAGCTTTCTTGAAGAGAGACTTGAATAGTTTCTGAAATTCATTTACAAGTTCACCACCGCGAGTAAAGCAGAGTGCTTCTATGTTTTGTGCAACGCTTTTGTCTTGTTCGAAGAGTGAGAGGTAATAAGCCACACCACCAACAGCCATGTAACACTCTATCAGTTCCTGCCGTTCATAACGAAAATTAAAGGCATCGAAATACTGCTCTGTCTCCTTTAGCGTAAAGGGTTCTAACAATATGGTGTGAGTTGCACGGTTATGGAGTCCGCCGCGGGAGTTGACAACATTGTCGAGCATCCATGTGGTAGCACTGCCGCAAACAATGAGTTTTATATCACGGCGGTAGGCTGCCCAATCGTTCCAGAAATGTTCCAATGCACTAATGAATTTTGCTCCGTAGGTATCGAACCAAGGTAATTCGTCAATAAAGATTATTTTTGCTTCTTCATGAACATCTTTATCTATATAAGATGATAGCATGTGAAAGGCCTCCGACCAATCCTTGGGTATGGATTCATTGGTGGAGAATTTGCTAAGGGAGTAACCGAAATTTTCCAACTGTTCTTTTGTGCTCGCGTTTTCCTTACCTGTTACACGAAAAGCAAAGTTGCCTTCAAACAACTCTTTAACGAGAAAGGTCTTGCCTGTTCGTCTTCGGCCATAAATGGCAATGAATTCTGAACGGTTGCTTTTCACATACCTTTTCAACCTCTCTATTTCTGTCTTACGTCCAACGATATTATTTTCCATAAACATCAAATTTTGGCGTAAAGTTAAAGAAAATATTCGATTGCGCCAAATGTTCGGCGAAATATTGGCGTAATCTCTGTTTTTTTTATCGATTGCGCCAAAAATTCATTATATAACTCCACTACGAAGACATCTATTCATCAAATAGACTACATGTTTATTCTGATAGTTACAAATGTCGTGATTGTTCGTCATGTTATTGTTATGGGAAAGATAAAAATATTATTATTGTTGCTGGTGTTGGCTGTCTCGGAGATTGTCAGTGCCCAGAATTATAAGGTGGGAGTCTGTGACTGGATGATCCTTAAGCGCCAGAAGCTGGGGGAGTTCAAGTGGGCTCGTGATATCGGCGCTGACGGTGTGGAACTTGATATGGGAGGCTTAGGCTCCCGGGAAGCTTTCGATAATCAGTTGCGTGATGAGGCTGTTGCCAAGCAGTTCAAGCAGGTGGCCGATTCCTCGGAGATAAAGATCGGGTCCGTGGCGATGAGTGGCTTCTATGCCCAGAACTTCGGTACGAAGGAGACTTACAAGGAGTTGGTGACCGACTGTTTTGATACGATGGATAAGATGGGTGGTGTGACGGTTTGTTTCCTTCCTTTGGGAGGATGCGGCAAGGATTGGGCAACCACTCCTGATGTGCGTAAGCAGATCGTAAAACGCCTCCGTGAGGTCGGTGAAATGGCCAAAAAACGCGGAAAGGTCATTGGCATCGATACCCCGTTGGACGCCAAAGGAAACCTCAAGCTGTTGAAAGAGATCAAGAGCGACGGTATCAAGATCTTCTACAAGTGGCAGACCGCCATCGAACTGGGCGTAGATATCTGTGAGGATATGAAGAAGCTCGGTGCGAAGAATATCTGTGCGATCCATTCCAGCAATACCGACGGTGTCTGTCTGCGCGACGACAAGGCCTTGGATGTTCCCGCTATCAAGGAAACGCTCGATCAGATGGGGTGGAGCGGTTGGCTCTTCATCGAGCGTAGCAGAAACGCCAAAGATGTAAGAAACGTGCTGGCCAACTACGGTAATAATGCCAACTACCTGAAGAGTATCTTCAACAGTCTGCCGGAACCGGAGGTGACATTGAACGACAAAGGTCGTGATCCTGAGTATGTCAATACGATACTTAGCCGTTCGCAGAAGGTGTCTGATGTCTTGGGGCAGTCATATACCCCCACAGGCATCAATATCCGTAATATCGTGGCCAACAGATATTTTGAGCTGAATGACATCTATGAGGAGCGTGACGCTTTGAAAGCCACGAATAAACAGTTGGCGGAGGCTCAGTGCGACCAGAGGCTTTACCGCAGTCATTTCGCCTTCGACACGAATCTCAGTAAGTACCTCAAACCCCATCAGATAGAGATGGTGAAAGATGTGATGACCTATCATGTGGTGAAGGTAACGTATGAAGCGCAGTGCGACATGATCCCCACCTTGACGGAGGAAGAGAAGGCGCAAATCTTGCAGTGGCTGAAAGAGGCACGAGAATATGCCATTGATGCCGAGAGCAGTAACAAGAAGCATGAGGTGTTCGGAAAATACAAGGGAAGGATCAACAACTATCTCTCCAAGCGCGGTTACAACCTCACCAAGGAGCGCGAGGAGTGGGGCAAACGTGTGAAAGCCCGGGGAGGAACGTTATAGTTCATAGTTCATAGTTCATAGTTTAGAGTTTAGAGTTTAGGGTTTAGAGTTCATAAACAAATACTATATATGATGAAAAGAGATCATTGGCTGATCATCGCCTTGATGACATTGCTGCCTGTGACAGCAATGGGTCAGCAAAACGGACTGACTGACACCCACAACAGCAAGTATGCGTTGATGACCGGTACTCCCATCGATGCCGTGCGCTGGACCGGCGGCTTCTGGGGCGAGCGTTTTAATGTCTTTGCGGGTACCTCTGTGAGGAGTATGTGGAAGACCTGGCAGACAGAGGAAGGGAAAGGGTTTAATAACTTCCTGGTAGCTTCCGGAGAGATCCGCGGCAAGCATCACGGACCTCCTTTCCACGACGGGGATATGTATAAGTGGCTGGAGAGTGTCGCTGCCGTCTATGCTATCAACAAAGATCCGGAGCTGGATGCCATTATGGACCGTTTCATCGGTTGTGTGGTGAAATCACAGCGTGAGGACGGCTATATCCATACACCTGTTATCATCGAGGAGCTTAACCGTAAGTTGGCCGCTAAGGAGGAGGGTGCTGACAATACCGTGGTGGGAACGGCAGTAGGTACCGGTAAGGATGGTGCCTTCGGTAACCGTCTGAACTTCGAGACCTATAACCTCGGGCATCTCATCACGGCAGGTATCGTACATAAGAGAGCAACGGGTAAGACCACGCTCTTTAATGCTGCCGTTAAGGCCGCCGACTTCCTTTACAATTTCTGTACGACAGCTCCGGAGGAACTGGCAGGTAATGCTATCTGTCCCTCTCACTATATGGCTGTCACGGAGATGTACCGTGAGACAGGCGATCCTAAATATCTGGAACTCTCGAAGAAGTTTATTGATATCCGTGGTATGGTGAAGGAAGGAACCGATGACAACCAAGACCGTATCCCCTTCCGTGAACAGTATAACGCCATGGGACATGCCGTTCGCGCCAACTACCTGTATGCCGGTGTTGCCGACCTTTATCTGGAGACGGGTGAGGATCAGTTGATGCATAACCTCGCTGCCATCTGGGATGATATCGTATTGAGAAAGATGTATATCAACGGTGCTTGCGGTGCCTTGTATGACGGCACCTCACCTGACGGCACCGACTATCAACCGGCGAATATCCAGAAGGTACACCAGAGTTACGGCCGTCCGTATCAGTTGCCGCAGTCAACCGCCCATAACGAGACCTGTGCGAACATCGGCAATATGCTTTTCAACTGGCGTATGCTCGAGGCGACAGGTGACGGCAGATATGCAGATATCATGGAGAACTGTTTCTTTAACAGCATCCTCTGCGGTATCTCCCTCGACGGAAAGCGTTATTTCTATACCAACCCGTTGCGTATGAGTGACGAACTGCCGTATACCCTGCGCTGGCCGAAAGAGAGAAAAGAGTATATCAGTTGTTTCTGCTGTCCGCCGAATACCCTGCGTACCCTCTGTGAGACACAAGACTATGCCTATTCTATGGGTCGTCAGGAGGTCTATGTGAACCTTTACGGAGAGAACCAGATGAAGGTGATGCTCGACAAGAAGAACCAGCTCGTCGTGGCGCAGCACACCGATTATCCGTGGGATGGTCGTGTGATCCTCGAGATACAGCAGGTGAAGAAGAACACCCCGATGACTTTCAAACTGCGTATCCCGTCATGGTGCGAAGTGTATAGCCTGTCGGTTAATGACAAGAAGGTTGATGCCAAGGTGGAAAACGGCTATGCCGTCGTGACTGGTAACTGGAAGAAGGGCGACTTCATCGCACTCGATATGACGATGCAAGCCAAGCTCATTGAGGCGAATCCCTTGGTGGAGGAAGCCCGCGGACAGGTGGCCGTACAGCGAGGACCGATTATCTATTGTATAGAGAGTCAGGATCTGAACGGCCAGAACATCGACAATATCGCCCTGCCTATTAATGCCCAGTTTACTCCGAAGGAAGTAACGATCGAGGGCAGTAGGATGATGGCTTTGGAGACACAGGCTTACGTTCGTGATGCCAAGACCTGGGAGAACCAGTTGTATCGTACGGTGGATCGGACAAAGCGCACGGCTACGATCCGTCTGATCCCGTATTACGCTTGGGGTAACCGTGGAAAGAGTGAGATGAGTGTATGGATACCGGTTGCTTTATAATATGAAATATCTGCGCAATATAATGATGACTGCGATGATTGGGGTGACCTTATCATCGCAGTCTGCTGATTACAGGGTGTCTCCCGGTGCCTTTACCATCGAGAAGGCCCTGCAGGAGATTCGTATGGACCGTCTGCATAAGGGTGTTACCGATGCTACGCTTCATCTGCAGGCAGGCACCTATCGTCTGACACAACCGGTCATCATCCGTCCGGAGGATAACGGCACGCGCCTGGTTGCCGATGGTGAGGTGATCATCAGTGGAGGTGTAAGGATAACTGGTTGGAAACGACAAGGCAACTGTTATGTGGCGGATGTGCCAGTGTTCAACGGTCGTCCTTTGGAGTTCCGACAGTTGTGGGTCAATGGTCGTAAGGCTGTCCGTGCCCGTGATGTCTCCGACTTAGAACAGATGAATAAGATTCTTGCGGTGGATAAGGCGAACGAGACCATTACCGTTCCTTACAAGGCGGTAAAATTGTTGTTGGGAAAGAAGCAGCAGGTGGAGTATACCTATCCGCAACCGGAGATGGGCTTGCACGAGATGTGGTGCTTAGCCAACCTGCGCATCAAGGCGATACAGCGACAGGGTGGAACGGCTGTCATCTCTTTCCAACAACCCGAGAGTCATATCCACTTCATGCACCCGTGGCCGTCGCCGATGATTACCAAGAACGGGCGTAACTCCGCCTTCTATCTCACCAACGACGAAGCATTCTTAGATCATGCGGGGGAGTGGTTCCTTGATGTCATCAATCGTAAGGTGTACTATATCCCCCTGGCAGGCGAGAACATGACTGATGCGGCGGTGGAAGCTCCGGCCTTAGAGACGCTGCTGCAGGTGGAGGGAACCCCTGTGATGCCTGTAGAGAACGTTTCTTTCGAGGGAATAACCTTCCGTCACAGTACATGGATGCGCCCCTCGTATAGCGGTCATGCCCCCTTGCAGGCCGGACAGTATATGATAGAGGCTTACCGACTGACCCCGAAGCTTGACCGTAAGAACGGTGATCATAAGTTGGATAACCAGGGATGGGTGGGTCGCCCGGCTGCTGCCGTAGCTGTCAATGCCGCTACGGATGTGTGTTTCCGTCGTTGTCGTTTTGAACATCTCGCTGCCACAGGGTTAGACTATCATCAATATACCAAGGGCGGCATGATTGATCACTGTGTGTTTGAGGATATCGGCGGCAGTGGTATCAGCGCCGGCAGCTTCGGTCCGGAGGGCTTCGAGGCACATATCTCTTACACACCGACAGATCTGAATGAGCTGTGTTCCGACCTGCAGATCTCCGACAACGTGATTCATAATGTGGCGAATGAAGACTGGGGATGTATCGGTATAGCGGCCGGTTATGTGTGTGGCATCCGTATCCTGCATAATGAGATCTCTGACGTTTCGTATACAGGCATCAGTATGGGATGGGGATGGAACCAGCAGGTCAACGGCATGAAGAACAACCTCGTGAAAGGTAATCTCATCCACCACTATGCCCGACACATGTACGACACGGCAGGTATCTATACGCTCAGTTGTCAGCCGCATACCTTCGTTGAGGAGAACGTGGTGAGGGATATCTATCATCCCGGATACGCCCATGATCCCAACCATTGGTTCTATCTCTATACCGATGAGGGCTCCTCGTATATCACCGTGCGCAACAACTGGACACCGGCAGAGAAATTCCTCAAGAATGCCAATGGCCCGGGCAATACCTGGGAGAACAACGGTCCGATGGTTGCCGACAGTATCAAGAGTAGGGCAGGGGTGAGAAAGTAAGGATCATATTTGATCGAACGAGTTATTGCCTGTTCCGTTGATGATGATTACATTTTCATTTGGTGATGATAAAGTAATTATGTATCTTTGCAAAAGATACCAACCAATATGAGAATGATGACAACGCATAATAGCAAAAGAAGGAAGATACTGCATTCTTTCTATATCTCCGTTATTCTCTGCATGATATTCTCATGTGGCGGCCATCGTTGGAACTATGAGGAATATCCAACCAATATTGACAGTATTATAGATTATTATAAAAAAAGTAACTTATAACACCATTTTATTTATATTTATATATGAGAAGATATATATACATGACCATTGGAGTTTTATTACCACTTTTTCTTATCATGTTGTCAGGGTTGTGAATTTGAACCAGACACAAACTTGTCTATCTATATTCATAATGAAACAGAAAAAGAATTATTCATTGCTGTTCATGGTTCTGCCTTTAACAGGAAATCAATCTTAGATTCCAATTACCCGATTGACTCAATTGATCCTCTAAGCACTAAAGAGATTTATATAAGATGGAGAACTTATTATGATGACGCAAAATGGAGCGCAGGAGGAACAATAGAGAATATTGGTGATAGTATATTTGTAGCATTTGCATCATCGGAGGATAATATAAAAAAATGGATCGACACGCGCGATAAAAAATTAGTTGATACGGTCTATTCATATAAAAGGATATATCTACCATATGCTAGATCTTTCTCTATTACCTACAGAGGAGTATATAACTAAATTCTGATTTTCGATATCGGGGTCTGTTCATCGGGATATGTTATCCCGATGTCAGTAATGGCGGATATGCTATCCGCAAATAACGAGAAAAGTAGAAATCTTATATATAATACCCCAGTTCGGGATAAGAAAGTTGCTTAAAAAGTTGGTAATCTGAGATATTTTTTGTATCTTTATGGTTGATAATCAATTACTTATAAAGTTAAACAAAAGAATATTCTCATGATTACCGACAACAAAATTACAGAAATTTTCTGTGCCGTGGATGAATTTTGCAAAGAATTTGATAAGTAGATAGACAAAAAGTCTCTTATGTCCTCTGATGGCAAGGTTCGCCGCTACCGCAAAGCCTCCCTTTCCGACAGTGAGATTATGACCATCCTGATAGTGTTCCAGTTCGGCTCGTTCCGCAACTTCAAGCACTACTACCTGTTCTTCATCAGGCAGCATCTGAAATCCGATTTCCCTAATGCCGTATCCTACAACCGATTCGTGGAGCTCGAGAGCCGCGTGTTCTTCCAGATGATGTTCTTCCTGAACCTCTCAGCCTTCGGACGCTGCACTGGCATCAGTTTCGTGGACTCTACGATGGTGCCTGTCTGCCACAATCTCAGGCGTTATGCCAACAAGGTGTTCAAGGGGCTGGCTACCGACGAAAAGGGGACGATGGGATGGTGTCACGGCTTCAAGCTGCACCTGGTCTGCAATGACAGAGGAGAGATCATCACGTTCTGTTTCACGGGTGCCAATGTGGATGACAGAGACCCGAAAGTGTGGGCGGTTCTTGCCAAGACACTCTACGGAAAGCTCTTTGCCGACAGGGGATACATCTCACCTAGGCTCTTCGACATGCTCTTCGAGGACGGAATCCACTTGGTGACAGGCATTAGAACCAATATGAAGAATAAGCTCATGCCCATGTGGGACAAGGTCATGCTGCGGAAAAGATGTATCATCGAGACAATTAATGACATGCTCAAAAATACGGCACAACTGGTACATTCCAGACACAGGTCGGTCAACAACTTCATCATGAGCATGATTGCGGCATTGGCGGCTTACTGTTTCTTCGACAATAAGCCACAGGCGCTTCAAGGATACTACATTGAAGACACTAAGCAACTTATGCTGTTTTGATTTTCTTATCCCGAACTGGGGTATCTATTGTTTGGAGAGTCAGGACTTGAAGGGATTGGATATCGATAACATCGCCCTTCCCATCGACGCTAAGTTCACCCCGAAGGAGATAACAATTGAAGGCAGCAGGATGATGGCTTTGGAGACACAGGCATACGTCCGTGACGCCAAGGCGTGGGAATACCAGTTGTATCGTACGGTGGATAAGAACAAACACACCGCCACCATCCGGTTGATTCCTTATTACGCCTGGGGCAACCGAGGCAAAGGGGAGATGAGTATCTGGATACCGGTAGCATTGTGAGATGACAAGATCATCATCGACTGCCAAATCACCATTAAATATCTAAAAGTCAGAGTATTAAAATATTCTTTATTGGCTACTTATCGACTAACATAAGGAACTTATATCTGATGAGTGCAGTTTGCGGTTAGAGACCGTCCACTATCCTTGTCTCTGGCTGGAATGCGGACGACTGCATGTAGTTGAGAATGCTCTTATATAGTTGCCTTGTTTCGGAATATTGCTCAAGTTTGTTGAGCGGTGACATACAGACGAGGAGCTTACCTTTCTCTACTGCATACTCGAAGATCAGTCCGAGTTTGTGGTTGCGCTCGATATTATCGATTACCTGTACGATTGGTCGGTAATTTTTATCGGTTTTATCGAGAATAAGGGGGTGGGATGCCTTTATGATTGGGAACCATTGCCAGTTGGTATGACTGTCTGTGGGGAAATCGTTGAAGAGTGGATGGTCTGGGTTCATGAGAAGCCCCAAGGTTCCTGGGCTCACCGGTCGCTTGTTGTTCTCTGATATAGACTTAAACATACCGTAGTTCCAGTAGTCGGTCTGGAAAAGTCCTCCCACGGTCTTCGTATCAGTAACATCGTATTTGCTCTTACCGAAAGACGTGCTGTCAGGCATATAAAGCACTTTGGCTCCCTGCCGCAGTTTTTTCATGATTTCATCGGACAGAGAGTTGCAGATGATGATGCCCTTTGTATCGGCGGTCTGTCTCTTGTCCTCCGGATAAACCCACAGCGGATAAGTGTTTCTATAAGGCGTGCCCTCAATCTGTAGGATGAGGTTCAAGCGTGTGGCTTTCTGGATATCGCTCAGTTTTCCTCTTACGGAAGCTACGGTGAACAGTCCGATGCTGTCGTTGTTGATCATGATGCTCTCGCTGCTGTGTTTACGTCCATCGGGATACTGGATGGTCCACGACAGTTTATAACCTTTGAGGGAGCTCTCGCTGTAGTTGGCTATCTGGATGGTTCCTTCCCACGTGTCATTCTTCCATGTATAACCTTTCCATAGGAGAAGTGGCACCACATCATTACACCACTGTTTCCATTCCGTAGGAGTGGTGAGACCTTTACTCTCCATGAAGGCATCGAGGATACCTACGTAGGCACTGCCCTGTCCGGGATAGTCCTGGATGTCAAGCAAATGGAAACCTCCGAAGCCTGGTGTACGCAAGTCCATCTCAATATCCGCCTTATACAGTTGTAAGCTCCATGCGCCAGATGTCTTGTGGAAATCAAGAGCCTGGTCGGCCATCCCCGCCTTCTCCAGTCGTCTCTGGAATTCCTTCAGGTTATAGGGATAGAGCACCCCGTTGTATTTATTGATCTCCCGGTAGTCGGGATAGGTCTGGAACTGTCCGGTCTCATGACTGATCACAGGCATAGGAACTCCCTTTATGCCTTTTGAGAAGTTGATGAGGGTGTTGGGGTAGGAGTTGTTAATGATACCCCCGTCGAAGACATCGGCAAAAGAGAACGACCCGCGGGTATGCGTACTGAATGTTCCCCATTCCTCCCCACCGTTACGACAGGTAGTGAAATAGTCCATTTCATTGTTCCATCCGCCATATCCTAAGAAGGTGTTTGAGCCGAAGGTAAACAACTTCGACTTGTCAATCTTTTTATATCCGTTGACGAAGCGTTGCATCGCCTCTATGTCACCGCTCAGCTCATTGCCTAAGGCAAACATCACGAAGGAAGGATGATGACCATAGGTGCGTATGATGTTCATACCTTCCTTATACAGGAAATCCATGAGCGGTATATTCTCTTTGTCGAACATTCCCCAGAAGGGTAGTTCGGGTTGCAGGTAGAGCCCCTCGATATCGGCTGCGAGGAAGCAAGCCTCAGGCGGACACCACGAGTGGAAACGGATATGGTTGATGCCATAGCCTTTGCAGATCTGCATATAGCGCCGCCACGAACTGATGTCTGTGGGCACGTGACCGGTCAGCGGGAATACGCAGGCATCATGCTTGCCGCGAAGGAATGTCAGCCGGTCGTTGATATAAAACTGTGTCCCTTTCGTGGTGAAGTTACGGAGTCCGAGCACTTTCTCCATGGCATCACCGCCCTCTATCTCCACACGGATCCTGTAGATATTGGGATGATGCTCACTCCACAGTCCCAGACTGTCGTTACGATAGGTGAGCAACTGCCGGTGCTGTAGTTGTTTAGATGGTTTGATCTCCTGTGATGACATGACAATACCATAGTCAGCTCCCCAGGGGATGAGGATATAGTTCAGTTGGATGACTTTCTTGATAGGACCCCGCAGATGGGTGTCGATGCGGATACTCTTCTGTGAGGCGTCGATAGAGAACTGCAGATCATCGATATACAGATTATCGGTGGCTCTCAGTATGATATTACCGAGGATGCCGTTCCAGTTGGTCTGTGTATCTTCACAGTAGGCATGGGAGTTGGTGATGATCTGTTGGGGGATTCGGTCACTGCTGTTGTCCACCATCACGGTGAGCACGTGTCTGCCAGGTTTCATCTCCGGCAACTTATATTCCTGTGGGGTGGAGATATTATCCTGTCTCCCCACCTCCTTACCGTCGAGATAGACGGTTGACGGTTTGGTGCGCTCCATCGTGAGGACAACTCTCTTGCCCTTCCAGTTGTCAGGGATGTCGATATACCGTTTATACCAGGCTTTGCCGACATAGGAACGGAGGCGTGACAGATGGGCTGTCTGCAACGTATCCTTCGGTGCGTCACCCTTTCTGTTGGTGTCGGTAGTGCCGGGAAGACGTATCTCATCCTCCAGACGGGTGGTCGGTGTTACACAGCCTGTAGGGTCGAGAGAGAACATCCAGTTGCCCTGCAGGTCCATATACTCGCTCCTCTGCTGAGCCATGGTCAGCAGAGGAAGGAGTAAGACGACAAGGATCGTTGCTATTCTTTTCATAAGTGATGGCTATTTGGCGTTAATCTCTTTGATCAGGCGGTCGGCATGTCCCCATTTGTCCATCATGAACAAGACATAGCGGATATCCACACCGATGCAGCGTGCCAGCTGCGTGTCGAAGAAGATATCACTCGACAGACTGTCCCAGTTGCCGTCGAAGGCCAGTCCGATGAGCTCGCCCTTACCGTTGAACATCGGAGAACCGCTGTTGCCACCGGTGATGTCGTTATTGGTAAGGAAGCACAGCTGCATCTTTCCCGTTGTAGGATCGGTATATTTACCGAAGTCTTTGGCGCCGAGCAGCTCGTGCATCACAGGCTCAGCGTAATATTCCTCGATGGAATCGGCTTTTTTCATCTTCTCCACGATACTCTCGGCAGTGGTATAATAGCCGGAGGGCTTACCGTTGAGCAGGTATTCTCCCACCTGTCCGTAACTCAGTCGCATGGTGAAGTTGGCGTCGCTGTAATGCGGCAGGTCCTCTTCCATGCGCAGCTTGGCGGCACAGAGGTATTTCTCCTGCTCTGCGATCTGTGCGACTTTCTCCGGCAGTCCCTGTTGTATCTCTCCATAGCATGCCATCAGGTCAAGGCCCATCTGCACACCGGGATCTTTCAGGTACTTCTTCTTGTTAGGATAGATCTTCTTTCCTTTCATCAGGCACGACTTTTTATACACGTCGTTCACATACTTCGTATAGTCGTTCTTGTATTTCTTGCTGATAGTCTGGTAGAAAGCGGGCAGATCTTTCTGTGGGACATGCTCCTTGAAGTTCTTCAGCAAGACAGCCAGCACCTCTTTGTCGAGGGCTGCATCCCACTCCTCACTATTGTCGGGAATCTCGAAATACTGTTTCTTGGGGTTATCCGACGGCCCTTTCAGTTCATAACCCGCTCCGTTCACACGCATAGCCCTTGTGGTGAGCTCGTTGGTGCGGCGGAAGGTCTCCATATAATAATAGAAGGTACGGGTGGGCTCCAGCACCTCGTCGTACAACTGTTTCATCTTATTGAAGTCGAGCCGGCCTTTCAGATAACCGGTCTTGTCTTGGAAGTCACGGATCCTCTCCTCATATTCCGCTTTCTGACGGATAATGCCGATGGAATCGATACATTTGTTCATTCCAATGGAGTTCTTCCAGTAGTTGGAGCTCTGTGCGTACTTACTGTCGTATTTGATACGTACGGACTCGGAGGCATCCATGTGTCTCTTCATCACCTCTTGCTTCACGCCACGCACCTGGGCACGGGTGCTGTTCTCGGCCTCACGCATCTGACGGATGCCGTAGCTACTCAGATAACGGCTGGTGGAGCCCGGGTAACCGATGGTCATGGAGAAGTCACCATCCTTATATCCCTGCATGCTCACGGGCGCCCATGACTGAGGATGATAGGGCACATTGTCTTTGCTGTATTCCGCCGGTCCGTTGGTCTTGGGGTCAGCATAGATACGGAAGACGGAGAAGTCGCAGGTCTGTCGCGGCCACATCCAGTTGTCTGTCTCCCCACCGAACTTTCCCATTGACTTGGGGATGGCGAACACCAGACGGATGTCGGGGAACAGCTGATACACCGTGGCGTAGTATTTGTTACCCTCATAGAAAGGATGGATCTCCACGTGGAGCGTCTTGTCAAGCTTCTTCACCGAGTCGTTCAGCTGCTGCTCGAAAGATTCTATCAGCCCGTCCCAGTCGTTGTCGGGGATATTCTTCTCTTTGGCCATCTGGAAGAGACGGTCGGTGATGTCGTATTGCTCACGCATGAAACTCACGAACATATTCTTGTTCGGCAGTTCTTCCTCATAGCTGTTGGCGATGAAGCCGTTCAGCATGTAGTCGTGCTCTACGGTGGAATGACTGCGGATGCTCTCGAAACCGCAGTGGTGGTTGGTGAAGACCAGACCGTTGGGCGATACCACCACGCCGGAGCAATAGCCGGAGAAGTTGATGACGCAGTTCTTGATAGCGTTGCCGGTGCTGTACAACTGGTCGTAAGGCATCTCGAAACCTTCTGCCTGCATCTGTTTGTAAACGGCCTCGGGAAGGTTGTAGAGTGTCCACATACCCTCATCGGCCTTTGCCGTGAGTACGGCAATCAGGGTCATCGTTACTAAAAGTGCTTTTTTCATTTTATGGATTTTTTTCGTTAATAATCTGTTGCGTTGCTATAGGCTCGTTGGTCGTGATAAGATCGACTCCCTGTTCCACAAAATAGCGGATATCTTCCTCGTTGTTGACAGTCCATACATTGACGGTAAGCCCTAACCGGTGACACTCACTGATCCATTCGGGATGACTACGAAGAACCTTCTGTTCATAGTCTATCCCGTCGAATCTCAGTCTTTTCACCTCTTGCGGCGACAGGTCACCTTCCAGATAAGTGACCGATGCCCGTGGTGCTTTCTTTGCCAGTCGCTTACACACATGACGACTGAAGGAGATATAGTCCACTCTCTTTTTCAGTCTCATGCGTTTGACCATCCTCAGGATAGCGTCCACCACCTGGTTCTCACGGGTCGCTGTCTCGTGCGACTTAATCTCCAAGACGAGTCTCAGCGGTTCCAGCTCTTTCCCCTTGCTGAGATATTGCTCCAGTGTGGGCAAGGGTTCTCCGTTTTTCAGTTGCAGAGACCGCAGTTCCTCGTAGGAGGACTTTTGGATGGTGATTCCCTGGATGGTGCGGTCGTGATTTACCACCAATACGTTATCACGTGTCATGTGTACGTCAAACTCCGAACCGAAGCATCCTATATCGGCGGCCTTTGTCAGGGAGGCGATGGAGTTTTGGGCGGCGCCCTCTGTCTTCCAGAATCCTCTGTGGGCCACCACCTGGGTCTGTGCTGTGGCTGACAGACAATAGAGAATGATGATAGAGAATGATAAGACGCAATGTTTCATGATCATCTGTTTTATCGGAAATATTTACCAATGACGGGCAGCCCTTTCAGGGGCAGGTCCTTCTTGATGATATAGGCTAAGAAACCGGTGAGGATCAAGGTATTGACAACCAGTGCAGCCCAGAATGACAACCGGCCGTTTACCTGTTGCATGATCACGTAACATACGATGGCAGTCACCAGATACACCAGCATCTCTTTGAGAGGGTAGTCGATAGGGAATTTCTTCTGTCCTACGAAATAACTCAGCGTCATCGCTGTGGCATAGCCGGCAAAACCACCCCATGCGCAGGCCATATAGCCATAACGGGGCACGAAGAGGATATTCACCAGGATGAGGACGAGGCAGCCGATGCCGGAGAAGACAGCGCCCCATATCGTCTTGTCGATGAGCTTATACCAGAAACTGAGGTTGAAATAGACACCCATCATGATCTCTGCCGCCATGACGATAGGCACCACCTTCAGCCCTTCCCAATAGTCGTGGCCGATGATATATCTCAGGATATTGATATATCCCACCACGGCGAGGAACGCCAGCAGGGTGAAGATCACGAAGTATTTCATTGCCTTGGCATACGTCTCCTTACTGTCTTTGTCTTTCGCCTTCCCGAAGACGAAGGGCTCATAGGCGTAGCGGAAGGCTTGTGTGATCATCGCCATGATCATCGCGATCTTCGAGGCGGCGCCATAGATGCCTAACTGGGCGTGGGCGTCGTTGCCCTGGTAGATATAGGGGAAGAGGATCTTGTCGGCTGTCTGGTTAAGGATGCCTGCGATGCCGAGTACGAGGATGGGCCAACTGTAACGGAGCATCCGGTGTATCAGCGCCTTGTCTAACGAGATACGGAAATCCCTCAGCTCCTGATAGAAAAAGAAGGTGATGGTTCCGGTACACACCAGGTTGATATAAAAGGCATAGCCCACATCCTTACCGTTCATCACCACGAAGTAGATGATGTTCAGGGCGATGTTCAGGATGATGAAGAGGAGCTTGAGCGTGGCGAACTTCACCGGCCGCTTCTGATAGCGCAGATAGGCGAAGGGGATTGCCTGAAAGGCATCCAAGGCTACTACAACAGCCATCACCCAGACATAACTGGGATGGTCGGCATACCCCATAAACCGTGAGAGGGGGCCGATGAACAGCAGTACGAGCGCGATGAAGAGCAGGGAGGTGATGCTGATCATCGTCAGGGTGGTGGCGTACACCTTCCGGGGGTTCTCCTCCTCCTTGTTGGCAAAACGGAAGAAGGTGGTCTCCATACCGTAGGTAAGGATCACCAGCAACAGTGCTGTATAGGCATAGATATTGGTGATGACGCCGTAGCCGCCGCTGGCCGCCGCCAGCTTCACGGTATAGAGTGGCACCAACAGGTAGTTGAGAAACCTGCCGATGATACTGCTCAGTCCGTATATCGCCGTATCTTTAGCTAATGATTTTAAATTCGCCATAACATTTCAGTTAACAAGTGTACAAAATAACTCTAAACTATGAACTATGAACTATGAACTAAGAACTATGAACTATGAACTAAGACCCCTTATCCGAAGAATAAATAGCAGATGAAGATCGCCGCGATGATGCCGGCTAAGTCGGCCAGCAGTCCGCAGGTAACGGCGTGACGGGTATATCGTATGCCCACACTGCCGAAGTAAACAGCCAGGATATAGAAGGTGGTATCGGTGCTACCCTGGAAGATACAGCTCAGGCGTCCCACGAAGGAGTCGGCTCCGTAGGTGGTCATCGCATCCACCATCATACCGCGGGCACCACTACCTGAGAGGGGTTTCATCAAGGCGGTGGGCAGTGCTTTCACAAACTCTGCGTCGATACCGCAGGCGGCAACACACCATTCGATGCCGTCGATGAGCATATCCATGGCACCCGAGGCGCGGAAAACACCGATGGCCACGAGGATAGCCACCAAGTAGGGAATGATGCGTACGGCAGTGGTGAAACCGTCTTTCGCTCCTTCCACAAAGGCATCGTACACATTCACCTTCTTTCGCATACCTGTCACGATAAAACCGATGATAATCGTCATCAACAGGATATTGGCGAAGGCAGTGCTTATCACATTCATCTGATCCTTATCCATCTGTGAGAATCCCCAGATGACAGCGGCCACCAACAGACACATACCCCCTAAGGTGAGCAGCAATGTGCGGTTCAGCAGGTTGATGCGCTGACAGAGCCCGGTGACGATGATTCCGGCAAGGGTGGAGAAGAAGGTGGCCAACAGGATGGGGATGAAGATATCCGTGGGTTGCGCGGCTCCCAACTGTGCTCTATATACCAGGATACTGATAGGGATGATGGTCAGCCCGGAGGTGTTCAGCACGAGAAACATAATCATCGGGTTACTGGCCGTGTCTTTCTTCGTGTTGATCTCCTGCAACTGCTCCATGGCTTTCAGTCCCAACGGTGTGGCGGCATTGTCGAGGCCGAGCATATTGGCGGCGATGTTCATGAAGATACTGCCGGTGGCGGGATGCCCTTTGGGAATGTCGGGGAAGAGCTTTGTGAATATCGGACTCAGGATGCGTGAGAACAGGTTGATGACGCCTCCTTCCTCACCGATTTTCATGATTCCTAACCAGAGGGAGAGCACACCGGTCAGCCCGAGTGAGATCTCAAAAGCGGTTTTCGATGAACTGAACGTAGAGTCCATCATATCGGAAAACACCGACATGTCTCCAAAGAATATCAGCTTTACTAAAGCGATGATGAAAGCGATAATAAAAAACGCAATCCAAATATAATTCAATACCATGCTGCAAAAGTAGTAATAAATAAGGGAAAAGGCAAATTTTATCATCGAGAAAACAAGGTCATCTTCACTCTTCACTTTCAGCAGGGGGTGCCGCCTGCTGCTTCCTGTTCCAAATCTTTTAAAATTAGTATTATTTACATTTATTTAACGGAAATGATTTGACAACATTCAGGCATCAGTCTTCCTTGTTTTGAGACGGGAAGAATAAAGGTTCATCACCTGTGTTGTCATAGAGTCGGATGAGGAATATTGAAGAGTCCGACCCGTTTGATGGGTAACTCCCGATGACTTAGTGAGTAAATGGGGTGGAGTTAGTGGTCTTTCTGATGTGAGATAGTGAGTATCTCGGGTTGGTTTAGTGGTCAGAACGATGGCGTGGAAAGGTACAAAAAAGGACGGTCGCCACATGACGACCGTCCTGAAGATGGATTATCAAAACCAGTATGATACTGTTATGCCTGTGGAAAACCAACAGATTGTCGTGTCTCTGACAATCGGGGCAGGCGACAAAAAGTGCAGCTCTTATCCTAAGACATTGCAAAGTTAATATGCCGTGATGACCCAATAGGTGATTAGTATGCGATATCTGGTGATTATGGGTGATTATTATTGTTTCGTCTATGGCTTAGAATCTCGCACGCACACCGAACACAAAGATTCCTTGTTCTCCTACACCCACTTCGGTAAAGGCGCGCAGGTTGGGACTGCCGGCCTCGACACCCAGTACAGATAACTGCCAGTTGGGATGTACGGCGAACTCATCGAAATCCTCGTCATTGGCATCGGTGTAGTTGATTTTCTCGCTGCGCAGCGTGAGACCGGCACCCAATTTGGTGTAAAGTCCGAAGTTCTTGGAGCGCAGCCAGTCGAACTTCACGCTGGGCATCACTGTAAAATATATGTTCTTGCAGACACCATCCTTTCCATTCCCCGTATCGAAGAGATAGATGTCTTGTTTCAATGTCCCATAGGCAAAGATTCCTCCGACAGATACCACACGGCTCGTACGGTAGAAATATTCCATAGAGACAGGGCCTGTGTAATGATCATTCCCGTATCTCGCACCTATACTGGTCGTGATAGCTTCCTCGAAAACATTAATCCAGTCGGAATTGGATAAGGCACCGTAAGTAACGGCCACCTCGTGCTTTTTCTCGTAATCGTACTTCTGTGCTTGTGCGCTCACTGTTGCTGTCAGAATCATCATGACAATCATTAATCTAATCTTTTTCATAATCTTTATTTTTTTTAATGTTATTATTTTTTTTTTGTTGACGAGTGTACCCGTCGCTGTTATTTCTGATGCAAAGATAGGGAGGGTGTTGTCAGCCCTGAAATATTTTCTGTTTTTTCTGTCGTTATTGTCTGGACAATCATTACTCGTCTGGACATACTGAGGAAAGAGAGCCAGAAAGTGTCCAAAGATGCCGTTGTAAATACAGTTATGTTACAAAAAGGAGTTCTTGTCGTCTTATATAAAAATAATGATTATGATGAAAAGAATCTCCTTATTCCTGATGTCGCTTGTCTGCTGCGCTCTCGTACAGGCACAGAAGAAACCGGCTCCGCAGTTGTTTATACCGATGGACTATTCCACCTGCGGATATCGTGCCTCAGAGACTGCGATCCCTGATGTGGCAGTGGGCGTCTATGTCACCCCTGTAGCCGGGGATAACAGCGAGCGGATACAGCAGGCTATAGACTACCTGAGTGGCCGTAAGGCAGATATAAATGGCTCTCGCGGTGCCGTACTGTTGGGAGAGGGTACCTTCTGTCTGGATAAACCCTTACGGATAAAGACCTCCGGCATCGTGCTCAGAGGTATGGGACGGGAGAAGACGACCCTTGTCAAAAGAGGTGTGGATCGCGGTGCGATGATCTATATAGAAGGTGGCGGCACCTATCAGGTGGGAGATCGTATCAATATCGTTGACAAGAAGGTGAAGGCCGGCAGCTGTACTTTTACGGTGGCTTCCGCCACATCGCTCAGAGTGGGTGACCGTGTGCAGATCACTCGTCCTTCCACGGCAGAGTGGATTCAATCCCTGAACATGGAAGACTTCGGTGGAGGTCTTAACAACGGATGGAAACCAACGGATATCGATATCACCTGGGATCGTACGGTGGTGGCTGTAGAAGGGAGTAAGATTACCGTGGACGCTCCTCTGACGACGACCTTGTCTGAGGAGTATGGCAGTGGTGTCGTCGTGAAAGGATATAACATAGGAGAGATCACAGAATGCGGAATCGAAAATCTCTCGTTGGAGTCAGCGGTGAACGACTGGAACGAGAAAGATGAGGATCACTGCTGGGATGCTGTCTGGATGGAGAATGTGCGCGATGCCTGGGTGAGAAGGGTACACTTTGAACATTTCGCAGGATCGGCTGTCAATCTGCAGAAACATACCAGTAGGATTACCGTGGAGGACTGTGTGGCTAAGAACCCTGTGTCTGAGTTAGGGGGATGGCGGCGCATGGTCTTCACCACCCGTGGACAGCAGACTCTCTTCCAGCGTTGCGCCTCTTATGACGGAATGCACGACTTTACCGCCGGTACCTGTGCCGCCGGTCCGAATGCCTTCGTGCAGTGTGACGCTATCAACGCCCATCACTTCAGCGGCTCTGTCGGCTCATGGGCAGCAGGACTGCTTTTTGACATAGTAAACATCGAAGGTCATGATCTCCATCTCGGGAATCTCGAGACCTATAACATGGGAACAGGTTGGAACACCGCTAACTCTATGCTTTGGCAGTGCACCGCCTCCACACTGTGGTGTTACTCTCCCGATGAGGATAACCGTTGCAGTGCCCATGGCGCCTGGGGTACCTTCCGTGGAAACAGTGGATGGACCAACAGTAATGCCTTCGTGAATCCCTTCAGCCTTTTCTATGATCAGTTGGCGAAGCGTATCGGCAGGGAGGTGGATGGGCATATCCTCAGACATGAGGGTATCGTGACGACCAGTCCCACCGTCGAGCAGGCTATGGAGATGGCTCAGGCATCGCTGACACAGCCACGAGTGACGATGGAGATGTGGATAGACAAGATCCCGTTTACAGCCTCCTTGTCTTCAGACGGTGTCCCTTCCGTGGATCATCTGAAGAAAGCGAAAGTCGTGGCTGAGCCGGCTCCGAAGACGCTGGCTGTCAAAAATGGTATGATCACGCTGGATAACAAACTGATTACCGGAAATCAATATGATATCCCTTGGTGGTCGGGAAGTGTGAAGGATAACTTCATCCGAAGGGGGGCACGTCCGGCCATCACTCGTTTTGTGCCAGGTAGGGAAGGTACGGGATGGACAGACCGTATCGACTCTGTGGTGACACATCTTAAAAACAATGGTTTCACTGCACTCTATCATCACTACGGACTCTGGTATGACCTGCGGCGTACAGACCACGAGCGGGTTCGTAGGGCTGATGGAGAGGTATGTCCTCCTTTCTATGAGCAGGCCTTCGCACGCTCTGGTGAGGGAACGGCTTTTGACGGATTGAGCAGATATGATCTGACCAAACCTAACAAGTGGTATTGGAGCCGGTTGCGGGAGTTTGCCACCAAGGGACTGCCTTATGGTATCATGCTCTTCAACCAGCATTACTTCCAGCATAATATCTTGGAGGCTGGCGCACATTGGGTGGATTGCCCTTGGCGCCCCGTGAACAATATCAACGGCACCGACTTCCCCGAGCCCGTTCCCTTCGCGGGAGACAAACGAATCTTTATTGCGGAGCAGTTCTATAATGAGAAGAGTGAGGCTTTAGGTCCATTGCATAAACAGTATATCAGGCACTGCCTGGAGGAGCTCGCCGACCAGCCTAATGTCATCCATATGATCAGCGGAGAATATTCCGGACCGCTTCACTTCACCCGTTTCTGGCTGGAGACAGTCGCAGAGTGGGAGCAGGAGACCGGAAAGCACCCGTTGATAGCCATCAGTTGTACGAAGGACGCGCAGGATGAGTTGCTGGCAGATCCCGTACTGAGCAAGGTGATAGACGTTATCGATATCCGTTATTGGCATTATAACACCAAAGGGCTGTGGGCTTCTGCCGAAGGAAAGAATATGGCGCCAAGGCAGTGGATCCGTAGGATGCCACTCGGCTCAGTGGGATTTAACGAGGTTTATAAGGCTGTCAGAGAGTACCGTGACCGTTATCCGGAGAAGGCTGTCCTCTATTACTCTCCCTCTTACAACACCTCCGGGTGGGCTGTATTGATGGCAGGAGGATCTCTGCCCAATTTGAGAATCAACAACGAAGCCCTGGCGGAGGCTCTTCCTACGATGAGGCCTGCCGATGGTAACGACTGTCTGGTGCTCGGCAATGCCGACAAGGGTTATGTGGTTTACACCCGCGGAGGGCAACCGTCACTCTCTGTGGCTCCGGGACAGTATCGTCTTTATGAGGTGTCACAGCGTAGTGGGGATGTCAAAATGATCGACAAAGCCATCAAGGGCAACGGCACACTGACGATTCCTGCAGCCAGGGAAGGCACCGTTTATTGGTTGGAGAGAAGATAGCTTGTTTCTTTCGATTTTTTTCGGGAGGCGTAGATCTTGGTGGATAATATATTAAATAATGATAAATTTGGGCGAAAAAAGAAAAAAACCGCAACAGTTTGTTGTTATTTAAAAATAATCTTCGTAAATTCGCACCAAACTTAAAATTACTACGTTCAAGCTATCTCTAAGCAATAATGGTTGATTTCGGGCAGTTATATGATAAGCATATAGATAATCTCTTTGCGTTCGGGTCGCGTTTCACGAATGACAGAGAGATGATCAAGGACTGTATTCAGGACGTTTTTGTTAAGTTGTTCACCAAGAAGGATCTCTTGGAGTCGGTGAACAAAATTGACAGTTATCTGTATGTATCCTTAAGGAACAGGATCAATGATGAGTTCCGCCGTAATATCCGTTTGTGTGACAATGAGATAGACGACAATATGATGCGAGGTATCGCAGAGACCGATGAGTACAACCGCGAGCGTATGGAGCGTGAGCAGTCGTTGACGGCCTTCGTACAGAAATCCTTCAATCAGCTCTCTCCCCGTCAGCGCCAGATCATCCATCTGTATTACATCGAGCAGCGGAAATATGACGAGATATGCCGCATCATGGGGATCAGTTATCAAAGTGTCCGTAACCTGATGCACCGTAGTATTTTACGATTACGTAATTTTTCTGCCAAAACAAATATCTTGGTTTGAGTACATAACAGGGAGATTTACGTCATAACAGTAAAGATCCCATATTATGGCAAATAAGAAAGAGAACATAACCGGCGGCACGGATTATATCGGGAGATATCTCTGTAAGGACATATTCCCGTTGACTCTCAAGGAGAAGAAAGAACTGAAGAGAGTCATAAGGAGATCTATCCGCAATGCTAAAATTAATTTATAACGTGATAAGCAAAAGAGCACCTTCCGAAGAAGGTGCTCTTTTGCTTAGGGTGTCACGCTGATTAATCCAGCAGACTCTTTTTACCTTTGAGGGTGTCGTGGTTGTTCTTCAGATCCGTCCAGTCCACTTTCTCTGTGGTGCTGATGCCGTTGATATATTTCTCGATATTCGTGTATCCGTCGCCGGTGCAGTCTTTATTGGCATCAGAAGGATCTTTGGGGTTCAGACCGTGTTTCTTCTCCCATGCGTCGGGCATACCGTCACCGTCAGAGTCTTTGTAAGCCTTTCCTTTATAGGTGGGATAACCGCCCATCTGACGAGGATCAGTGATGATGCCTTGCTTATAACTGTCTTGTGACAGACGGCGGTATCTGAAGTAACCGTCGTCGTTCATGCTCTTGGGAGAGAGACCCCACATATCACCGTAAGGATTGTCCTTCGGCAGTTCCTTTACATAATAAGCCTGTCCGGTCTTTACCTCATCGATGATACGCTGGTCGACGATATCACGGATTGGAAGGGTGGCACCCACATTCTCCATCACATAGTCAAAGGTCTTGTCACTGTCGATAATGGTGAGAGGAGGCATGGCAAAGGGTTCGTTGCTACGCATCACGGCAGCCTCTGTCGGTGTGAGGTCACCACGACCATCAGTCGTCTGAATACCGCCATCCCAGTTGTCTTTCGTTACTTTCTCATTACCTTCTACGATGTTACCCACGGCATATACTCGTCCGTACTGTCTGTAGGGGAACAGTTTCTGGCTGCGGCTCTCGGCCTTGATGATACGATAGCCGATGGGAGCGTTCTTCGGTGTGAGAGGACCTGGCTTATAGTAATTGTTGATGAAGTTAGACATGGTGCTGTACTCACCACCATCTGCCGTGCGGTGTACCCAGTTGTAAACCACATTATTGATAAAGTTGAACACGCCGCCCCAGCCGATGGACGGGTTACGACCGGTATTGTCGGCCCAGAGGTTACGCATGAAGGTAGAGTTCTCCCCTCCGATGGTAGAGCCGAAAGAGTGGTTCCACGTATCCAGTGCCTTGGCGGAGATCGTATTCTGAATGGTCACGTTAACCGTAGGGCTCTTTCGTGCGTTATGTCCGTCATGCAAGTCAAACATGTGACGATAGAAAGAGATGTTCTCATCCAAGCCCCACTCACAAGAGCAGTGGTCGATCATGATATTTCCCACAGGATTTCCTCCGAAGGAATCCTCACGATCCCATACTAACGTCTCCCCTCTGCGGAAACGCATGTGACGGACAATCACATCGTGCGTGTCCACCTGGAAGGAGCCGCCGGCGATACAGATACCATCTCCCGGAGCTGTCTGTCCGGCAATAGTGATATATGGCGCACGTACGTAGATGGGTGACTTCAGACGGATGATGCCGCAGACATTGAAGACCACGATGCGGGCGCCGCCTTGCTCACAGGCCCAACGGAAAGAACCGGGGCCGGAATCGTTCAGGTTGGTAACGACGAGCACCTTTCCTCCACGTCCGCCAAAGGTGTACATGCCACCGCCCTCGGCTCCCGGGAAAGCGGGAATCTTTGCCTGACGAAGGTCGTAAGGACGACTGGCCCATGGTACGTAGGGACGTCCTTCCATTGCTTCCTGGACTACAATGGGAAAGGCTTTCTCCCAGGCAGAGTCGGCATGTATCCTCCATGCCCGTTTCAGAGAGTCAACCAGTTGGGCCGCTTCGTCGGTCATCGAGGGATACTGTGCGAAGGATGTAGTGGCAAACCCTGCAAATAATGCAAATAGCAGAACTAATTTCTTCATAATGTATCAATATTATTTAATTTCTTAATGATCCTCTTACGTAATAAGACTGTCTTCAAAAACAACGTCTTTAGATAAGGACGTTCTTAAATTGTAAAAGTACCTAATATGTAAGAATATTTTACAAAGAATCGTGGGCGGAGGAACCTTGTGTTGTCATCTCCCGAAGATGAATATAAGAACTTAAATAAAACAGGCTGTCCCCAATGATCTCTATCAAACGTTCTCTGCTCCATGTTTATCGTTCCGCTTTGTGCATTGCCAGAATAATTCTATGAATGCAGTGCGCACAGGCATCACAGACCGTAGGACAGTCCGACATGAACTCCCACATTTGGTAAGATAGCCGGACCCAGAAAGATTTTCACATCTTTAGACAGCCGGAAAGCAATGCCCGGCTGCCAGCTGATGGCAAAGTCAATATCTCCTTTCTTATCCGCATCTGCGTACACCTCGTTCGTTACCTTATAATAATAAGCACCACCTATCATGAAGTCGCTATAAAGAGAGAAACGACTCTTTCTTATCTGTTTACCATAATGATAAAAAGCCATTGCATGCCAATGATAGTGATCGACATCAGCAAAAGACGATTGTTCTACTTCATAACCATGTCCCAAAGCTACTCCCAGCACGCTCTTGTCGGTCAGGTGGTAGCCTATAGTCAGGTCAGTATAAGTCGTAAAAAACTGTGGAGAAATTCTGAGGGAGACTCCTATTTTCCCTTTCATGGAATTCTGTTCTAAAGGTGTTGAAGAGACTGTTGTCTGTGCCATAGCTGTCACTGCCAATAACAGGATGGCAGCCATCAAGATAATCTTTTTCGTTTTTGTTTTATTAAATTGTTGTTTCACTTATTGTGTAGAGGTTTATGTAAATTTATAGGCAAAGTTACCATTATTTCTTTTAATCTCCAAATGATTTTCTACTAAATCACGTCATTGTTCCGATTAGAAACTCAATGTGAGACCTATGCGTAAGACACCAAGACAGCCATATGTATGCAGAGCAGCCATGTCCCTGAAATGAAATTATCGGAGCAGCGAGTGTAGAGTCAAGCTTGCTTGGACTATGCCGAGTCGTGACGATAATCGCCGAAGGCAAAATTGAAAATGGATAATGGAATTAATAACTCCTCCCCTTCGGGGAGGTGGGAGGGGCTTCGTTTGTGTCAGCCTCGTGTCAGCCTGTGACAGCCTCCGACAGGTTGCACGCCCTTTGCTGCAGCGGGATGTGTCAACCTTACAACCTTTTTTGAAAAAAACCAAAGTAATAGAAAAAATTAGGAGCTCTTTAATGAATCTTTTATTGAACGGATCATTTCAGCTCCGTTCCACTTTGATCCTGGTTCTGAATGTTCATGGTCATTTTTCTTTCCCTTTAGGTTTTATGCCTATGCCATCTCCAGCTCTTCTTGGAGAATAGAAATGTGCAGACAGTCCTCTATCTTCGACATGGTTTCAAGAGAAAGATTCTCCTGACCTTTCAGAACTTTTGAAACGTATTGCTGACTGCATCCCATCAGATCAGCCAACTGTTTCTGAGTCATGCTTAGTTCATCCATTTTCTCGAGCATCTTCATAGCAATACGTTGGGAGTGACGCAGCCACGACTTGTTCTGCATCCTCCACTCTGCCCTTTCCTTCCATTTAGACGGTGTGGATGACTGATGATCCTTCAGCCGAGCAATTACATCTTTCATAAATACCTCCTATTCTATATTAAACTAATTCACTCATATAATCATCAAAGGATTCCTTGTCAACGATATTGTTTGCCAACAGGTGGGAGCGCACTCTCCCCGTTCCGGCGGATATGTCATCCGCCGGTGTTGAATATCAGGATCTGTGATCCGAAAAGTTCTTTATCATAAACGTTTGCTGCTCCATGTTTATTGCCGTTTCACACATTATATACGTTTCTATTATTCAGGTTATTTGCGGATAGCATATCCGCTATTACTGACATCGGGATAACATATCCCGATGAACGAGTCATTCTATTTCTTCTTCACTTTCACAAAACTGATGGGGAACTGTCTCTTCATGTTACTTCCTGGCACTTTTGAGTAACGTTCCCTTGTCTCAGGTGTCTTTAACGACTCTGGTAATCCGCTTGGCCAAACCCTGTCCATGCTCCTTAGGTATTCCTTGGCATCATAGTCACGTTTGTACTTACACGTCAGCGAATAATCCTCACCCTTATACGTGAAGTCGAATGAGAATTTGACTTCAATGGGTGCATCCTTGACGAGTTTCCATTTTACGTTCCTTATATTCTCGACAAACGTCTTGTCTTTAAAATTCTTGTCGTTATTGACATAGACATCACCAATCTTGAAAGTGGTTTTGTCCTTATAGAAGATATTGTCTAAGAGGAATTCCGTATACAGGCACTCCTTCTCTGACCATCTGTATGTACCCCTGCCTTTCTCCTGGTTCTGTATTCGGTTTTCCCAGTATTTGCAGGAGTTGATATGCTTGATATCCTTCTTGTCAAGCGGTGTGATATCCTTTGAACGGTTAATGATACGCACCGTATTCCTGGCATATTCACGGATTTCCTCTTCATCCCCATATGTAAAGATAGATTTCTGAGGGTGTGATGTTGCCCTGTGTTCCAGGATGACTCCATATTTGTCAAACTCATCGTCAAGGATCTTTATTACCTGCCGATCACTCATCACATCCTCCGCATTCTTCTGAGTGGCACAAGATGCCAATATAAGGAGGGCAGCAAAAAATACTATCTGTTTCATATTAATGTGTTTATTAATTTGTTGCAAAGATATATTTTTTTTGCCTATAAAAGGGTGGAAAATCTTACAAAAAGGGTGCAAATTTTTCACCCTGAAGGAAAATCACGTTAATTATTGATCACTTTCCGCAATAAGATAACTTCAATGAATATCTCCGGAACGGTTCATTTCAGAACAGTCCTGCCTTGATCATAGAAATAGTACACAACTGACATAAAACAATAGCCTTTTCATCGTTATAATAAATTATTTCGTATTAGTCACGATGCAAAGGTAATTGTTTTGATATAACCTCAAATAACCAGGGTGCCTTTTTAAACTTTCTTACTTCTTCTTCACTTTCCTCCGTGCCCAGCCCTCTTCCGAGAAGTCGGGTTCCTCGCCCTTCAGTTCTTTCTTCTTAGAGGGATTCATGAAGAACTGGCGCCAGTCGTCCTTATGACTCATCTTCCGCTCTTTACGAACAGGTTCTTTGGGGGCACGACGTGACGGTTTGTCACTTCTGCTTTTCTTCTCCTTAACAGCACGCTCCTCAGGTGTCTGGTCGGCATCGTTGCAGCGCACCTCCCTGCCTTTGTAAATCGTGCCGGTGAGTCCGCGCATCACCCGTTCGGCATCCTCCTTTCTTACCTCGATAAACGAGATGGTGTCTTTCAGATCAATCTGTCCTACTGCCGCACGACCTTTCACATGGTGATTGATATACTGCATGATCTCACCGGGATAAAAACCGTCTTTCTTCCCAAGGTTGATGAACAGTCGGCGGTAACCTCTTTCTGCCTGCTTCGGACCTTTCGCACGATCACCTCTTTCTTTCTTCTTCTCGCTGACGGGCTTCTCAATCTCCGGAGCATTAGCGTAATATGCCAAGAACTTACCGAACTCCAGACTGACGATCTTCTTGATGATATCCTCCTTGTCGATATATTCGAAGAAACGGTTGATGTCAACCATGAAGGGAGCGATCTGCTCCTCATCCACATCCGTCTTGACAATCTGATCCATCACCTTATATAACTGTTTCTTACAGATCTCACGGGCTGAAGGGATATCCTCCTCCACAAACTGCTTGCCGATAGTCTTCTCTATAGCGCGGATCTTACTCTTCTCTCTCGTGTGAACAATGGAGATGGACGTTCCTTTCTTGCCGGCACGCCCTGTCCTTCCACTGCGGTGGGTGTAACTCTCGATATCACCGGGCAGTCCGTAGTTGATGACGTGTGTCAGGTCATCCACATCCAGTCCACGGGCAGCCACATCGGTAGCTACTAACAACTGTGTGAGGTGCTGGCGGAACTTCTGCATGGTGAGGTCACGCATGGGCTGACTGAGGTCACCGTGCAGCGACTCGGCATTATAACCGTCCCTTATCAGCTTGTCGGCAATCTCCTGTGTCTCTAACTTCGTACGGCAGAAGATGATGGCGAAGATCTTAGGATAGTAATCTACGATGCGTTTCAGGGCGAGGTATTTGTCTTTGGCGTGCACCATATAATAGATGTGGTTCACATTCTCGGCACCCTCGTTCCTGCTGCCCACCACAATCTCTTTGTAGTCGCGCAGGTAGTTCTTGGCGATCTTCTCTATCTCCTTGCTCATCGTGGCGGAGAAGAGTTGGGTGTTGTGCTCCTTGGGAACACCCTCCAGAATGGTGTCGATATCCTCAGAGAATCCCATGTTCAACATCTCATCCGCCTCGTCGAGGATGACATCGAGCACCAGGTCCAGATGCGCCTTTCCACGGTTCATCAGGTCTATCAGTCGTCCTGGAGTGGCAACGATAATCTGCGCCCCTTTCGACAATGCCTTTATCTGTGTCTCGATCGACGTACCGCCATAGACGGGTAGGATATGGATGCCTGTCATGTATTTGGAGAATCCTCGTAAGTCATCGGTAATCTGCAGACACAGTTCTCGTGTCGGACAAAGGATCACCGCTTGTGTGGTGCGGTCACTGGTATCGATATTCATCAGCAGCGGGATGCCGTAGGCTGCTGTCTTACCCGTTCCTGTCTGGGCAAGGGCTACGATATCACCTCCTTCCTGTAATAAATAAGGAATCACTTCTTCCTGAATGGGCATTGGCTGTACAAATCCCATTTCACTGATGGCTTTGCGTATCTCGTCGCAAATACCTAATTCTTCGAATGTTTTCAAAATAATTATGGATTAATCGGCTGCAAAGGTACGAAGAAGTGTTCACAAAGCAAAAGAAAATACTCTTTTTTTGGTGAGTGACATTTATCCGACTCCGGTGCTTTTGTCGCCTGTGTTGATGATGATATCTGCTGCTAAAGGGAAAAATATACACGAAAGGTACGATCTTTCAGATTTAATTCGTATCTTTGTAAACAGAAAGAAAGTATGGTTGAATCTGAAATGAGAATATCTGTCATAGTACCGATCTACAGTGTTGAGAAATATATAGAGCATTGCGCTGTGAGTCTTTTCGAACAGACCTACGAGAACATCGAGTATGTCTTTGTGGATGACTGTTCACCTGACCGTAGTATGGAGATCCTGCGTGGGGTGATGGAGCGCTATCCCCAAAGGAAACAGCAGGTGGAGATAGTAACGTTCCCAGAGAACAGCGGTTCGGGATATGCACGGAAAGTAGGGCTTGAGAAGGCCACCGGTGAATATGTTTCCTTTGTTGACAGCGACGACTTCGTTGACGAGAAGATGGTGGAGAGATTCTCTGCCAAGGCTCAGGCGACGGACGCGGATGTCATCGATGCGAACTATGCCTTTTATGCCGGCGGAAAGATAGGGGAGACCGTCCAACACGCAACCTGCAGTCAGGAGACCTATCTTAAAAAGCTACTCCTGCAAAATACCGTCTCTCATCAGATATGGGCACGACTGATTCGTCGTCAGTTCCTCATCGACCGTCAGATCGGTTTTGAGAGAGGCATCAACCAGGGCGAGGACTATAGCATCACTCCCCGAATGTTTCTTTTTGCCCGTTGGGCAACCATTGATGATGTTGTTTATTTCTACCGTACGGATCGTGTCGGTACATTCACGAACCATACCAGTCGGAAGAATGTCGTCTCCTACCTGAAAGCCAATGGGAAAGTGGTCTCCTACTTCAAAGAAAACGATCCCTCAGGGACTTACCTCTTTCCTTTGGAGATCGGCATCCTGAATGCCTTCTACTTGGGAGGTCAGGCTGGTATCTCCTATGCAGAAATGTCAGAATTATGCCAGTATGCTCCTCAAAACAGGATTTTCAAGGTGATCCATCATGGTATAAGAAAAGGTCTTCCGCCGATAGTCACAAGGTTTGTCTTTTTGGTCCTGAAAAGATGTTATCGGACGTTATTAATTCACAGGAAATTTTGATCACAGCGTTTTCTCTTGATAAGACACTTTACTATCTTTACAAGTAAAAGGAAGGAAAAGATGAGAGTAGCAGTATATTGTTCGGCAAATAGTAATATCCTTGGGGATTATATCAAAAAAACGGAAGCGTTGGGCAGATGGCTGGCAAATAACGGTCATACCTTGGTCTTTGGCGGTACAGACATGGGACTGATGGAAACAATCGCAAAAGCTGTTAAAGAGGAAGGTGGCACTTGTATCGGTGTGGTGCCATCTAAGGTAGAGGAAAACGGACATGTCAGTCAGTGGCTGGATGAAAGGATTGACTGTGACAATCTGAGTAACCGTAAAGATTTGATGATGCAGCATTCCGACATTGCCATCGCTTTGCCCGGAGGTATCGGTACCTTAGACGAGATATTCTCCATGGCAGCCTCTGCCACCATCGGTTACCATCACAAAAGGGTTATCCTCTATAACATGAACGGTTTCTGGCGTCCGTTGGTTGAATTGCTAAACCATCTGCAGGAGCAGGGATTCATGCGAGGTTCCTATAAACAATTCATCCAAGTTGTAAGCAACCTGGATGAACTGTCTTCTCTTCTTTAAAAACTTAGTAATATACTCCTACCGATACTCCTATCTGGTATTGATCCAGCTTGTTGTTCGTCTTGAGATAGTCGCCATAGATGCGGGCGAACCAGTTATTTGTCTGTCCTTTGATATTGATGGGGTGCTGGTATTCTGCCTGTAGATGTCCCATGAATTTAATCTTTGCCTGATAGTAGTCCATGTCGGGAATTAAGACATTGGTGGCGTATGCCGTTGTCTCGTCAGCTAAGGAGAGGGTGGCGTTGCCTGCCTTACGGCAACCACCCCCGCCGATCTGTCCTTCTATCCACAGGTGCTTGCCGAGTAGTTTACCGGCTTCAAGAGTGGTGAGATAGGTCTTATACCTCAGTTCGGAGGTGTTAAGGAGCCGTTTGTTCATCACCGACAGCATGTTGTAGTTGATTCCCCAATAGGTATGGATACCCTGACTGTCCTTCCTCGAATGACGGAAATGAATGAGGAAGTCCTTCGTCCTCATCTGGTATCGTTTCTTATAGGTGAATGTGGTGTTCCACACCTGAGAGGTATATCCGGTCACCTCATCGATGGTGGTGACGCGTTCCTGACGGAACTCATCGCCGTAGGCACGGGTGCTGTTATAAGAAAGGTCGGACGTGAAGATGTTCTTCTCCGTAGTCTCCGCCTCATGGATGGCTACACCCCATCGGCTGTATATATAATCTCCCGGCTGATACTTATTGGTGCCATAGACATTCTCTTTACCCCGGTCGAAAGAATAAGTCACGACTGTATTGTCAAGACCCTTCTCCACCTTTTGCCAATAGAGACTCAGTTCACCTCCAAACTCATGGTTGACATATTCACGCATATAACCGTTATATCCGCCAATGGTTCCCGTGGCATTCTCCAGGCCGGTCATCACATAGTACATCAGGTTGGGGTCGGTCTGTACAGTGGTAAGACCGGGAATCTTCTCTTTTCTCCGGTCGTAGTGGGCGGCCAGTCCTATTCCGCTCTTCATCCCTTTGGGATCGGGAGAGAAGGAATAGATGATGGATGGGGTGATACGGTAGTCAAGAAGGTTGTTTCTAGAACGTGGGTCGCGCAGACGGGAAAGGTCACCCACGCTATAGTCGAGGCTCATACCGTAGTTGAGATGCCCTAACTGCACGGAGGACAACTTTGCTTTCAGGTCGATGTTCTGGTGATCGTACTTACCGAAGACACTACTTCCGGATATATACGGGTTGCTGTTATAGGTACGAAGCACATCGCTCCATGCCCTGTTCTGTGTACGTCCCAAATTGAAGTCGAAGCTGCCGTAGCCATAGAGGTATTTGCCGATTTGCTGGTAACGCTCGGTGAAGAATCGTAGTTGGTTCACCATATCCCCTTCCTGCACACGGTGATAGTCACCGTCTTTATGGATATAGTCAAAGTAGGCAACACCTCTGTTGACGGTGCTGTCGGGCTTTTCTAAGTCTAATGACAGTCCTGCGGCATTCTGTGTCAGTCGCCACGGTTGTGTCTCGTCCATCAGTTTATAACGCTCTCGCGTAACGATGTTCTTTTCTTGCGCCATCACGTTGAAGAAAGAACAGATAAGCAGTATGGAAAGAATTGTTTTTTTCATTGTTTGATGGTTCTTTATGTTCAACGTATTTATTTAAATTCTCTGGGTGCGATGTCCGATGAAACGGCGAAATCTGACAGACTGTTGTTCGTATCTGAGAGGATAGGCCTGCCATCTTCCGTGACAGAAAGCACCTTGCGGTAAATCACCTCGCCGTTATATCCGCTGGCGGAATTGATATAAGCATAGCCGGCATCGATATAGTCGTACAGACGTTTGGTGTTGGCATCTACACCGGTCTGTGAGGCATTCTTCAGCACATCCACCCCATCAACGATATATTTCGTGGGGAGCATCATCCACTTGTTGCCGCTGGTCTTACCATAATTGTATGCCAACTTCCAACCGCTCACATCCTCCTCGGTCTCAAAGATGACGACTCCGCCGGGACCGCCCTGTGCCAAATTCATGTTGGAAAGCGAAGAATAGGCTGTATAGATAAGATCCAAGGCCGGTACGTCAGGATTGTTCGTGGTTTTTCCCTGCTGGTCTTTCGCTTCAAAATCAGCATCGAGCAGGTTATGCTCGAAGACGTTCATGGCTGTTTGTGTATGGTCGATGGCACTGTTGGTGATGATCACCGACTGCCCTGGAGCCATGACAAACGGATTGTCGGATGGAATGCGGAACACCTGTTTGAGGAAGATGGTGTCGGGAACGAGTCCTAAGGTATATGCCGGTGTGCTGTTTGTCTCAATTATTCCGAGGTATAATCCGGCAATGTCAACATCCTCATCAGAGTTGTTGTACAACTCGATATATCGTCCGGCCAGGTAGTTCTTATTTTTGCTGTCCTTACTACCCGCAGAGTAAATCTTACTGATGAGGATCGACTGGTCAACACTGATGTTCATATCGATAATCAGCGGTGTCGTGATATCCTCTGACAATAGTTCCGCACTCTTGCTTCCTGCTACGGTATATTTGTGATTTTGTACGGTTTCACCGGTGATTTGTGAGTATTCATCCGGTGTCATCTTCCAGGCTACCGACACATCATAGACATCAGGAACGATATTCTCGAAGGTAGCGATGCCGTTAGCATCGGTTGTTGCCTGCAGGGTCTGGGCATTCGAGGTGATGGTCACAGTCTTATCAGCAACGTCAGCATTAGTGAAACCTTCCGGCATGGCTACCTGATATTTCACGGATATCGGTGGTGTGGCACCATCGAAGTCGATACATGATGCCAGCAGCAAAACAATCAGATTTGCTGTGAGGACTTTCCCTATATGATTTATATATTTGTTATTATGTATCATAAAGCTATTCTTTTAGAGTTATACGACATGTTTTTATAAGTTGAAGAACAATTCCACACCGAACGAGAAAGTACCGGTATTACGCTGTGACAGTGTCTTACTGGTACTGCTGGGCAGGAAAGGCTCGTAGAACATCACGTTGTTGGCGTAGAAAGACAGACCGGCAGACTTGCTGAATTCCTTCGTGAGTCGTGCGGAGAGGTTCCATGTCTTAGGACTCTTTGTCGGTATATTGTCACGGGGGTTGATAACCTGTGCGTTGACAGGCACGCTCTCGATACCTTCCGGTGCGGTATCGTGGTAGTTGCCGTAGATGTCAATATAACCATTGAGCATGTTGTCTTGTATCTCATGGTAATTCAGGTCGGTGGTAATCCAGCCGATAGGATTTTTCGGGGCGATAAAGCTGAGGTTCGAGTTATGCCATATCATCTGGCAGGTGAGTGATGCCACCATCCTCAGTGCAGGGATATTGGTAACCGCCCGCAGTGTATTCACGAAACGGCGGTAGCGGCTGTAGTCCAGTTCTGAGGGATATACCACCTTGAAGGGTGCCGTGCCATACTGACTCCAGGAGGTGGGGTTGTTAACAGGGTTACTCGAGTTAAGATTCTTCGAGTAGCTCTTACTCTCCTGCCAGGCACCGGAGAAATAGAGTGCGGTGTTGATAGGGTTGATCTTTCCGAGGTCGAAGTCGAACTCCACACCTCTGTTGATACTCACATCTGTGTTTCCCACGGCTCCTTTCGTTGACCACATGAGCGTTGTCTGTGCAGGGTTGTTGTAATCGATGGTAGTGGCTTGTCCGGGGTTGATGATCAGTCCTTGGGCGGCCGTATATCTGTTCACGTTGTAAGTGATATAGTCGGTGAGCGCTCCGAAGCCGTTGGGCGTCTTGTCACGATAGGCGATAAGGGTGAGCCTGCGGCTGCCGGGCAGTTTGATATCGGCACCCACCTCAATCTTCGTGTTCGTAGCGTTCTTCAGATTCTTGGAATATTCCACATTATATACATGTGTGTAATAATTAAGGATCTGTGCCGCTGCGTCATTCTGTGGCATATAGTTGGCGGCCACCACATCCGTATAGTGTTTGTCGGGATACAGATAGGTAAGCCCCGGAGTCTTCGAATTCATACCGATGCCACCGCGCAGGTTCAGCCAGTCAGTCACTTCAAAGGTGATGTTCAGACGGGGTGACAGGGCGAAGGTACGGATATCCTCAAAGGGCTGCATGGCTGTGAAGCGTGCACCCAACTGGACCCGCAGGTTTCTCCTCTTATAGTAGTTCCATGCGAAGTTGTCTTCAGCAAAAGCAGCAAACTGATGGAGTCCGGGTACCTCCGAGAAGGCGCGGGGCCTTCCGCTGCTGTTGGGACGCAGGGGATAGCGCTCATCCACGTTGTAATAGCCTCTACCGGTATTGTCGTCATATTTATAGTCCAGGCCTACCTTGAAGTTTTGTGTCGTCTTCCCTTTTCGATAATAGAAGGTATCGTTGATCTTCGCATAGATATTCCTCATTCTGCTCTCAGAGATACCTGTCGCTTGATAGGAGCTGTTCTCCCACGGCACGTTGTAATAGCCGGTCTCCATGGCGGTGATAATCGGAATCAGTCCGCTGCTTGTTCCCACGAATGAGGTGTTTCGTGTATCGGCATTGTTAAAGGTAATGCCCAAAGTGTAGGAGATGGTACGTGCCAAAGGAAGGTCTAATGACAACTTACCGTTATGGGTTAGTGATATCGACTGGTTTTTGTTCTTCGACTCCGTGCCGTCTTGTATAGCGTCTGGGTCTTTTCCCGACCAGTCTTTTCCCATGGAGTAACGCAACTTTGTGTCGGTATGCCATTTTTTTGTAATGTCAAGACCGTAGCCCACGGAGATATTATAACGGTCGTAAGAACGGGTCTTTTGACGGGGGTCACCCCACGCCTGTGCGTAATCGACATTGACGTTCAGCACGCCCCACTGATCCATACGCAGTCCTTTGCCAATGGAATAGTTCATCAGTCCAGGGTTCACCTTTCCTTTCACCTGCCAGGGCGTGACGCCGATCTTCGAGTGTACCACCACCAGCCCACTGGTGAGGTCTCCGTATTCCGCAGAGGGAATGCCGCGGATAATCTCCACCTCGTCGATATCGTCGGCGCTCATCTGTCGTAGGTCGGTACCTGCAAAGGCCGTACTGGAGAAGTCACCTTGTGCCATCTGGCTGTTGTTGGAGAGAGGTACCCCATCCATCACGACACCGGAGCCGAAGGCAGCAGTGTTGTTATTGGAGAGCTGTCGGATCTGAATGTTCTGCTGGGAGGTAAGGTCGGCATTACCCATCAGTGCACCCGGCACGAGTTGCATCACATCAGCAAGCGATGAGGCTTGCAGGTGATCGATGGCTTGTCGGCCGATGATACTGCTGGTACTCCTTCCGCTGACATTCTGTCTGGCTACTACCATCACCTCCCTCAGTGCCAGCGTCGTCTCCTGCATCATAAGGTCGAGATGGAGGTTCTTCTTTACTGCCAGAGTGGTCTTGAGGGTCTCAAATCCCACATAGCTGATTTCCAACTGGTAGTTGCCCTCAGGAATGTTCTTGATGATGGCTTTACCATCCATGTCGGTAGCCGCATAGGCACCGATCGGATTCAGTACACAAGTAGCCATGATAATGGGCTCTTTTGTTGCCTTCTCCTTCAGGGATATGGAGATATCATATCCTTTGTTAGTCTGTGCCGTAACTATACTGACACAGCAGGATAACAGGAAAAGGATTACTAAGGTTTTAATTGATTTTATCATATTAAAATTTCACAAGTTAATACTAACAATAGTTAGGTTAATACTCTCCCATGATGCAAAGATACGAAAAAACCGCTACTTCTACAAAGGAAAGACAAATTTCTGTTAAATAATACCAAGAAATAATGATATATAATAAAATAGAGTATTAAAAATAGTCTTTCTGTTGGTAAGGAGAAAAAAGGACTTAGATAACTCTAAGCCCTTTTCCCGGTTCTTATATATTCTTACTCTATCCTCTGTCGGCAATCAGGCGTTCTGCCATGGCACGTCCAAGGGCAGCACACTGTTCACGAACATCAGCATTCATCGCCTGCTTCATATCCACCGGAGTGCCTACAGCCTCATACTTCAGGCGGTTCTCGTTCCACTCCTGGATCTTACCCACAGCCTTGGATGCCCAACCATGGGAGCCGAACCAACCGATAAGATGGTTCTTGATGTCCTTTCCGGCCAACTCCGACAGAAGCACCTCCATCTCATGGTATAGGGCGGTGTTGTAGGTGGGAGCACCCACGATGAGAGCTCTGTATCGGAACACGTCACGCAGGATATAGGAGTGATGTGTCTTCGAAACGTTATAGACGATGATATTCTTGATGCCGGCCTCAGAGGCGGCGCGTGCAATCTGCTCGGCCATACGCTCGGTATTACCATACATCGTGCCGTAGCAGATGACGATACCCTCTTCGGTCTCGTACTTACTCATACGGTCATACTCACCGATGACACGCTCGATATACTGATGCCATACCGGTCCGTGGGTGGCGCAGATATAAGACAGCTTCACACCGGCCAGTTTCTTCAGGGCCTGTTGTACGGGAGTGCCGTACTTACCCACGATATTGGAGTAATAACGGATCATCTCCAGCCAGTAGTCATCACAGTTGATCTGCTCATCGATGACACCTCCGTTCAGTGCGCCGAAGCATCCGAAGGCATCGCCGCTGAACAATACTGTTCCTTCTTCCGCTGTGGCGGGGTTATTGCAAAGGGTTACCATCGTCTCGGGCCAGTGTACCATCGGGGTGAGCACGAACTGCAGTTCCATCGCACCCAAAGAAAGGGTATCGCCGTTCTTTATCTCTACCTCGTTGCCTTGTACACCATAGAATCCCTGCATCATCCCGAAGGTCTTCTTGTTGCCGATAATCTGGATGTCAGGATAATATTTCTTCACCAAGGCGATAGATCCACTGTGATCCGGCTCCATATGGTTGATAACCAAGAAGTCCACCGGTCTGTCTCCGATCACTTCGTGAATGTTCTCCAAATATTGTGTGAAGAAGTCAACCTCCACGGTGTCAATGAGACATACTTTCTCATCCACCAATAGATAGGAGTTATAACTCACGCCGAAAGGGAGGGGCCACAGTCCTTCGAAAAGATTCTTGTTACGGTCGTTGACACCCACGTAATAGATTTTGTTTGTTATTTCAATCATGTTGATAATGTATTTTTTGTTAGCTTCTTTTTTTCACTTGCAAAAATACGTAAAAATACTGAATATCCAATAGAAAATTACTAATTTTGCCCCAAAATGATAAAATACGATACTTATACACTGGCCAACGGATTACGGGTGATTCATCTCGGGACACCCTCTGACGTGGTGTATTGCGGATATGTGATAGCCGCGGGAACACGTGACGAGGAAGTGGGGCAGGAGGGTCTTGCCCATTTCTGTGAGCATGTCACTTTCAAGGGAACGGAGCGGCGTCATGCCCTGCAGGTCGTCAATTGTCTGGAGCGTGTGGGCGGTGATCTGAATGCCTTTACCACCAAAGAGGATACGGTCTATTATGCTGCAATCCTGAAAGAGCATCTTCCCAAGGCGGTGGATGTGCTCTCGGACATCGTCTTCCACAGCGTTTATCCACAGACGGAGATAGATAAGGAGGTGGCGGTGATCTGTGATGAGATTGACAGTTATCAGGACACGCCCTCTGACATGATTTTCGATGACTTTGAGAATCTTATCTTTGCAGGACATCCGCTGGGGCGTAATATTTTGGGAAATGCTGAGAGTGTGAGGCGTTTCCGTACGGAGGATGCGCTGTCGTTCACCCGTAAATACTATACCCCCTCCCGTGCGGTCTTCTTCGTATATGGTGATGCGGATGGGAAAAAGGTGGTTAGTATGCTGGAACGTGCCACGGGGAGTCTTACCAATTCCCAGGGTCTGCATCATGACGGGGATACTCCCGACAACAGAAACAGGAAAGCGTCTGCTATCCCACCCTATAATCCCCGTTATGTGGAGATTCCCAAGGGCACTCACCAGGCGCATGTGATGATCGGCAACAGAGGATATCAGATGTATGACGACCGTCGTATCATCCTTTATCTGCTGAACAACATTATGGGAGGACCTGGGATGACAGCCCGTCTGAATGTGGCTTTGCGGGAGAAACACGGTCTGGTATATACCGTTGAGAGCACGATGGTGAACTATTCCGATACTGGTTTGTGGTCAACCTATTTCGGCTGCGACAATCATGATGTGGAGCGTTGTCTCGGCATCGTGCGCCGTGAACTGGATAAAATGTGTGACAGCACCCTTTCCGACAGGCAACTCAAGATGGCCAAACAACAGTTGAAAGGCCAACTGGGTGTGGCTTCAGATAATCGTGAGAACTTCTCCATTGATCTCGGGCGTAGCTTTCTGCATTACGGTGTGGAGAGGAGTCTCGCACAGCTCTTCGACAGCATAGATCGCATAACTCCCGGACAAGTGCGTGACATTGCCCGGGAGATATTCGATGAGAAGGCGATAACCACTTTAATCTATCGCTGATCAGCGTGCAGCGAAGAACATGCCATTGTTGACAGCCATGCGTACCTGATAGAGTCCGTAGCTGTCCATGCTTACCTCCATATTCTTGCCGTCGGGGAGATAAACCTCTGCGGTGTTGTTGTCTTTCACCTTCAACAGCTTGACAACACCTTGCTCTGTCTGCATGCTCCATACCTTCTCTTTCTTGTCGAAGGTGAAGTCAACGATCTCACCGGCTTCGTTCTTAATCTCATAACCATTCTTCAGGTTGGTCACGGCATACATCTTACCGTCGCTGCCCATCACCTGCTTAGTCTTACCCACATTGCTGGCTACAGGATTGTCGCCGGTCCAGAACTCGATGGAGTTCAATACCAGTACATCGGCGATACTGCAGATCTCATACACGGGAATCACGCTGAAAACGATGAAGATAACTTCGTTGACAAACTTACTACTTGTAGCACTCATGTTCCAGTCCTTAACCTTGTTGAACAGGCCGAAAGAACCGACACAAGAACTGAATAATAATGTAGCTGCCATCAGGCAAACAATGCTTTTTCTCATTTCTTTCATAATTATGTTTTTTAGAGATTAATAAATGATTTTTTTTTCGAATCAAACGTTATGCAAAGATATAACAATATTGGAAGAAATGCAAGACTTTCACGTTTTTTATAATCCTTGTTTCTCTTGTAGGGCGGTGAGCTTCCTCTTGAATTTCTTATCGAGGGAATAGTTGCCGAGCGTGATATCTTTGAGACAGAACGTGCGGAAATCGATGTTGTATTCGGTGGGACCCTCCTCCCAGGCGAAGGCGATGAGGCCGCTTTTCAAAAGGGACATCGTGGAGTAGGCTGATGCACCATAACTCACCTGCAGCCCTCTCATCCAATGCTCGGCAAAAGCCTTAACATCCTCATGAGTATCTGTCAGCTCATGAAAGAAGAAACCTACGTTGTTGCGCTTCGGTCCGAAGGGGACACTCTGCAGGGCTATCCATACCGACTGTTTGTCGGCAGTGCGCACGACAGGAAGCAGCAGGATGTCACCGTTACAGGAGTTGTCGATATCATCCATATCAGTGGCACGCATACGTTGCTGCCATGAGCCTTTTGCTTGCTGTAGGTCGGTGAAGGTAAAGATATTGAAGAACCTGCCTTTGGTGCGGGAACTGATGATTACACTACCGTCGGGTAGCTCTTCACATTTCGGTTCATCACCATCAGCAACCGGGGACATATTGATATCTCCGAGCACCTTCCATGAACGGCCAAAGTCATCGCTAAAAACAACATAGTTCCCAGAGCGTGTCGCAAGGGCGCTGTAGATACGGTTGTATCTCTCCACCTTCACATACCTGCTTTGGTGGATTTTTCCCGAAGCCATGAAGAGGGCATTGACAGGACCTTTCTTTCTTCGGTCGAAGAGGGAATAGATGGCCTCGGTGATATCCTGTCCTTGATCCCATGTCTTCCCGTTGTCGTAACTCCGAAAGGCGATGACGGGAGTGGGCTTGTCGCGTCTCCCGTAGAAATAAGGCACCTTCCCTCCCACACAGATGGCCAGCACCTCATCGCTGTTGGCGTCGGCAACCAGCGCACAGTCGCCGAAAGCGTAGTTCCAGGGCGTAGGCTTTGCTGTCTCGTCACCAGTACCATCAGCCATCACCAAGGAAGTACTCCAAATATGCCCTCCGTCTTTACTGATCCTATAGTGCAGGTCAATAGCACCAAAACCGATGTCACGACCACAATAACGATAGTCGGCAGCCACGATGATATCACCGTTGCGGCATGTCGTCATGGCAGGAATACGGTATGGGATGCTGTCGCTCTTACTCTCAAACAGTCTTACCGTCTGGGGTGTTGGCGACCGCTTTGTGGGTGTTGGCTGGAGAGTGAAACTGGTGGTGAGAAACGGCAGGAGAACAGACAGCAATGCAGCACCCCCCTTACATACGATATGGTTATTCACAGACTTCATATTATTGACAATGACATGTTCTTTGCAAATATACATATTTTGATTGTAACTCCATCGCTTTTGTATTGTTTTTTCGTTTTCGTGAGTCTTTCGGCCTTTCGGTTCTTGGTTACAAATATAATATCCTCACGTCAACAATATATAATCGATTATATTAAAATATGAGACGTCCGTTTTTATTTTTGTGTGTTTTGACTGCTTTTTCCTATTATGTGAATGCCCAGGAGACACAAGTCAAACCCAAAGCTGTGGATGTTAGTGATATGGTACACTATACCGGTACCGAGGTGGCTTATCCCGGGCGCCATGACGGAGGCTTGAGTCCGGTGGTGGGTGTCCATAACATCCAATTGATGCGGGGTGCGAAGCCCTGGACCTACAACCATCAGCCGATGATGGCCTACTGGCATGGGAAATTCTATGTGCATTATCTCACTGATCCCCGTCATGAGCATGAGGCACCAGGAAGGACGATGCTGATGACTTCCACGGATGGTTATACATGGACGGCACCCGTTGTTTTGTTTCCTGAATATCAAGTGCCGGACGGTACCACAAAAGAGGAGCTCCCCGGTGTGGTGGCAAAGGATCTTAAGGCCGTGATGCACCAGCGTGTGGGCTTTCATGTGTCGAAAAATGATAAGTTGATAGCTACCGGTAACTACGGTATCGCCCTCAACCTGAAGGATCATCCCAATGACGGGAATGGTATCGGCAGGGTGGTGCGTGAGATAAAGACAGACGGTTCCTTCGGACCGATCTATTTTATCTATTATAACCATGGGTTCAATGAGAAGAACACCGATTATCCTTTTTATAAGAAATCCAAAGACAAAGCCTTTGTCAAGGCTGTGGATGAGATACTGGCGGATGCCACCCAGCGGATGCAGTGGGTGGAGGAGGCAGACAAAGAAGACCCAATGATACCGCTGAACAAAGACTATAAAGCCTTCTGTTACTATACCCTGCCCGACGGACGTATCGTGGGCTTGTGGAAACATGCCCTGCAGAGCATCAGTGAGGATCATGGCGAGACATGGAGGGAGCCCGTTACCAGGGCACCGGGCTTCGTCAACAGTAATGCAAAGATATGGGGACAACGTCTGTCTGACGGCACCTACGCCACGGTGTATAACCCGGCGGAATACCGCTGGCCTTTAGCGATCAGTCTGAGTAAGAATGGTCTCGAATATACAACGCTGAACCTCGTTCATGGGGATATCACTCCCGAGCGTCATGGCGGCGGATATAAGAACTACGGACCGCAGTATACCCGTGGTATTCAGGAAGGTAACGGCACTCCCCCCGATGGAAACCTATGGGTGACCTATTCGCATAACAAAGAGGATATGTGGGTGAGTAAGGTGGTGGTACCCGTGTTGACAAAGGCCACCAGTCATGCCGCCGGTTTCGGCTGTTATAAGACATTGGCAGAGATGAACGACTGGAACCTCTATATCCCCCGTCTGTGTCCGGTGATACTCCAAGATGGCGGACTGGTGCTACGTGACTCCGATCCATACGACTATGCGAAGGTGGAGCGGGTGATCCCTGTCAGTAAGGAACTGGAGGTGGAGATGGATCTCTGCGCCTCTCAGAATGATCACGGTGCGTTGTACATCGAGTTCCTGGATGCCAAAGGTAACATGGCCAGCAGGATCCTGATTGATGAGACGGGTGACATGCGTATCAAGGGCGGTGCCCGCTATGGCATGATGCAGCGACAATATGAGGCGGGCAAGACCTACCATGTCAAAGCGATGCTTTCTTGTGGTATGCACCGTGCAGTGTATTTTGTGAACGGCAAGCGAGCCTGCATACGACAGTTTGATACTCCGGTGGAAGCGATTACACGTATCGTCTTCCGTACAGGTGCTCTCTTCACCGAGCCAAATATCGAGACACCTGCTGATCAGGACTTCGATATGCCACGGGCTGACGAGACAGATCCCGAGGCTGTTTATTTCATCAAGGATGTGGTCTCCCGACCGATGGACCCATCGGCCTTCCCTTTAACCAATGCGGATGAACCGAATATCTTGCAACAGGCTGACGTACCTTCCGCCGTGTTGTCGGCAGCAGACTACCGGCATTATGTGGATTACTTCAATGGTATGGAGGATGAGAATATCGTATCGTATATCCCCAATGCACAGTCGTGGGAGTGGATGCAACAGAACGTGCCGCTCTTCGAGTGTCCCGACAAAGATATCGAACAACTCTACTATTACCGTTGGTGGAGCCTTCGTAAGCATATTGTCAACACACCGGTGGGCTATGGAATGACGGAGTTCCTCATCAACCGCTCGTATGCGGATAAATACAACCTCATCGCCTGCGCCATCGGTCATCATGTGATGGAGTCTCGCTGGATGCGTGATCCTGTCTATCTGAACCAGATCCTGCGTACCTGGTATTTCGGAAATGAGGGAAAACCGATGGAGAAAATGAATAAATTCTCTTCTTGGAACCCTGCTGCTATCTATGAGGCTTGGAAGGTGATGGGAAAGAATCTCAAACTCAAGGAGCTCAAGACTTCCTTGGAGAATGAATATGCCGACTGGAAGAATACCCATCTGTTGCCCAACGGACTGTATTGGCAGGCAGATGTGCGCGACGGTATGGAGGAGAGTATCTCCGGAGCACGCAGACAGCAATATGCCCGTCCTACTATCAACAGTTATATGTATGGTAACGCCTGTGCCTTGGCGGCCGTCAACAGAATGTACGGTGATAGCGACAAGGCGAAGTGGTATGAGCAGGAGGCGGCGAAACTGAAGGATAAGATGGAGAAACTTCTGTGGAATGAGAGCCATCAGTTCTTTGAGACACTGCAGAAAGATACGTCTGCCAATGTGCGTGAGGCCATCGGCTTCATCCCCTGGTACTTCAACATGCCGGAGGATAAGCGTTTCGATGTGGCATGGCTGCAGCTGGTGGATGAGAAAGGTTTCAATGCTCCTTACGGCTTGACGACAGCCGAACGCCGTCATCCGCAGTTCCGCTCTCATGGTGTAGGTACCTGTGAGTGGGATGGTGCTATCTGGCCCTTCGCTACGAGTCAGACGCTTACAGCTCTCGCTAACTATCTGAACAACACAGCGGAGCCTGTCATCGGTGATACCGTCTATTACACGCAGATCAAGAAGTACGTGGAGAGCATGCATCATCGGGGACGTCCATATATCGGAGAGTACCTCGATGAGACAAACGGTGCCTGGTTGATGGGTGACCGTGAGCGCAGTCGTTATTATAACCACTCTACCTTCGCCGACCTGATTATCTCCGGCTTGGTGGGCATCCGTCCGCAATCAGAGGAAAAGGTGGTGATCCATCCGTTGGTGCCCAAAGGGCAGTGGAGGTATTTCTGTCTGGATGCCGTGCCCTATCGGGGACACCTGCTCACCGTGGTGTGGGATGAGGACGGACAACATTACCATCAAGGCTCCGGACTGACCTTGCTCGTTGACGGTCAGAAGGTGGCAAACCGCAGTACATTAGGAGAATTAACATACCAGATACCATAAATGAAGAAATTATTTTTCGTGCTCTGTGCCATCTGTAGTATGAATGCTTCGGCACAGACCTTTGAGACCAAGTTCGCCCGTCCGCTCAGCGACGTCATAAAGGATGTCGAGAAGCGTTTCAACGTGCGGTTGAAATGCAGTGATGTGGATACCACGGGTTTGGTGCTTCCTTATGCCGACTTCCGTATCCGTCCTTATTCCTTGGAGGAGACTCTCCAGAATGTGCTGTCGCCTTTCGATTTCAAGGTGGTGTATCAGAATGATAACCTTTGGAAGGTGAAACCTTATGAATATGCGCGACGTACCCCCGCCGACGGAGAGAAGATGATCGCTTATCTGAACACCTTATATAATAATAAGGAGCAATGGGAGGCCCGTAAGGAGAGGGTGCGTAAGGAGGTGCGTGAGCGTTTGGGTATCGATGCCTTGCTGGCACAGTGTGTCGATGAGGCTCCGCAATATACGAAGATCCGTAAACTCGATGGCTATACCGTGCGGAACTTCTGTCTGAAGACGGTCAACGGACATACGGTGAAAGGCTCTGTCTATGCGCCGGCCAAGAAAGGTAAGCACCCGTTGATCATCTGTCCTAACGGCCATTTCCTCAACGGTCGTTATGGGAAGGTGCAGCAACAACGTTTAAGCACATTGGCACGTATGGGTGCCGTCTGTGTGGACTACGACCTCTGGGGATGGGGCGAGTCGGAAGATGAGGTGGGAACAATGGCTCATCATACGTCTGAGGCTCATGTGATGCAGGTTCTCAATGGTATCCGGATCCTTGACTGGATGATTAAACGTAAAGATGTGGATGTCACGCGTGTGGGAGTCAACGGTGGTTCAGGCGGCGGTACACAGACCGTCTTGCTGTCAGTGCTCGATGACCGTTTCACAGCCGCAAATCCCGTCGTCAGCATGTCATCATGGTTTGATGGCGGCTGCCCTTGCGAGAGCGGAAAGCCCATACAGCTGGCGGGTGGAGGAACCTGTAACGCAGAACTTGCCGCGATGTTTGCCCCAAAACCGATGATGGTCGTCAGCGATGGCGGTGACTGGACCTCCACAACACCCGAGTTGGAGTATCCTTATCTACAGCGTATCTATGGATTCTATGGCGCTAAGGAAAATGTTTCCAATATCCATCTGTCCAAGGAACGCCATGACTTTGGTCCCAACAAGCGTAACGCCGTCTATCGTTTCTTTATCGATACTTTCCGGCTCGATGAGAAGATGCTCGATGAAGAGAAGGTAACGATAGAGAGTGAGAATACCCTGCGGTTTAGCCCCAAGGATTAAGTGATCGTTATATCGAAATTGAAACTGAAATCAAAAAACAAATCATAATGAAGAAATCAATTGCATTATTATTCCTGATGTTCTTGGCGCTGTCGGCAGAGGCTGCACGAGAAAGAGTCTATCATCCTTGGGATAACGGTAAGTTGGTGGTGTCAAAGAACAGCCGTTATCTGGTGCACGAAAACGGCAGACCGTTCTTTTGGTTGGGAAATACTTCTTGGCTACTACCTGAACGACTGAACCGCGATGAGGTAGACTATTACTTGGGACTGGAGCGGAAAGCCGGATATAACGTGGAGCAGATACAGGTGCTCAACGGCATTCCTACCTTTAATATATATGGGCATCCGGGAAACAATGCGGAATTTGATTTCTCTAAGGTGGTAAAGGAAGGTGTTTACGGCTATTGGGAGCATATGGATTATATCATCGATGTGGCAGCCCGCAACGGCATCTATATCGCCATGGACTGTATCTGGGGCTCTCAGCTGAGCAGGATGGACGAGCAGAAAGCTGCTGCCTATGGTAAATTCCTGGGAGAGCGCTATAAGGACAAGCCGAATATCATCTGGATGATCGGTGGCGATATCCGTGGCGACCGTAGTCCGGAGATATGGGATGCGCTGGCACGTGCCATTAAGAAGTACGACCCGAATCATGTGATGACCTATCATCCGTTGGGAAGAACCTATTCCGCCAAATGGTTCAACGACCGTGAGTGGCTGGACTTCAATATGTTCCAAAGTGGACATCGTCGTTACGGACAACGTAATGGGGATGGCGACTATGCCATCAAAGACAATACCGAGGAGGATAACTGGCGCTATGTGGATATGAGCTTTGCCATCAAACCGATAAAACCGGTGATCGATGGGGAGCCTTCCTATGAGGATATCCCACAGGGACTCCATAATGGGAATGAGCCCCGCTGGCAGGATTATGATGTGCGCCGCTATGCTTACTGGTCGGTCTTCGCCGGCTCTTTCGGACATACCTACGGACATAACTCTGTTATGCAGTTCCTCCGTCCAGGAGTGGGCGGCTCTTTCTTTGCCAAGAAACCTTGGTGGGAAGCAATGGATGATCCCGGACTGAACCAGATGAAATACCTGAAATGGCTGATCCTGACCTTCCCCTTTACGGAACGTATCGGTGACCAGAGTGTCATTGCCGGACAGAACGGTGAGCGTTATGACCGTGTGATTGCCACCAGAGGTAGTGACTACCTGTTGGTATATAACTATAGTGGAAAACCCATGGAGATAGACCTGACCAAGATCTCAGGCAAGAAAAAGAACGTTTGGGTGATGAATCCTATTGATGGAACCCTCACCTACCAGGGGGAATATGATAATAAGGTGACAGAATTTGTCTATGATGGTGCTTACCTGAATAACAGCGACCGTGTGGTCATTGCTGTGGATGCCGCCAAAAATTATATCGACAAGTCTCAGACAAAACTCGAAGAGAAATGGTAAAGAAGAATCTTTTACTGCTGTCATGTCTCGTGATGGTATTGACAGTAAGCGCAAAGCCTAAGAAAGTACAGACTCCGGCAGTGTCTGTCGGTGAGCTGCGAACTGAACACATGGTGAACCCGATGAGTGTCGATACCCCGACACCCCGTATGAGCTGGCAGATCGTGTCTGCTCAAAATGAGGTCAAGCAGACGGCTTACCACCTCATCGTTTCCTCCTCCTTGGCCAAGGCGATGAGGAATGAGGGTGACCTATGGGATGTCACAGAGAATACTGATCAGTCGCAGTGGGTCTCCTATGCAGGAAAAACGCTCCGCTCCGACACCCGCTGCTATTGGCGTGTACAGGTAACCACCACTAAGGGCGCATCGGAATGGAGCGATGTGGGAATGTTTAATATCGGCCTGCTGTACGTCTCCGACTGGAGCGGACAATGGATAGGACTCGATCGGGCTAACCCTTGGGATAAGGAGGATGAGCACAGTCAGTTGTCGAGCCGTTATCTCCGCACCGAGTTTACTGCCGAAAAAGAGATTGAGCATGCCACGTTGTATATCAGCGGACTGGGTATGTATGAGGCATATATCAATGGCAAACGCATCGGCGATCAGGTATTGGCGCCCGTTCCCACGGACTATCGTAAGACGGTGATGTATAATGCTTATGATGTGACATCCTTACTGAATGAGAGGAATGCCCTCGGTGTGGTATTGGGTAATGGCCGTTACTATACGATGCAGCAGAAGAAAAAACCCTATAAGATCACTAACTTCGGGTACCCTAAACTACGGGCGGCACTGATTATCACCTATAAAGATGGTAAGCGACAGGTGGTTTCCACCAATGAGAAGTGGAAACTGAATGCTGATGGGGCTATCCGTTCCAATAATGAGTATGATGGGGAGATCTACGATGCCCGTAAAGAACTGACGGGGTGGAATGACATTAACTATGATGACAGCAAATGGCAACAGGCGGAGAGGGTGTCTATCCCACTGGGAACCTTACGTGGGCAGATGACTCCCGGCATGAAGGTGATCGAACAGGTGTCTGTGAAAGAACTGAATAAGAAAGACGACAGGCTGATTCTCGACCTCGGACAAAATATGGCAGGATGGCTGAAGCTACGCCTGAATAATCTCAAAGAAGGCGACACCGTGAGGATTCGCTTCGCGGAGAAACTGGATGAGAACGGGGAATTGTGGCGAGCCAACTTCCGACATGCCAACTCCACCGACTACTATGTCGCTAATGGTAAGGAAAAGGATCAGTGGTGGCATCCCACCTTCGTATATCATGGTTTCCGCTATGCAGAGGTGACAGGACTCTCCACAGCGGCTGCCACTGACTTCATCGCAGAGGTGGTGACCGATGAGATGGAACAGACAGGAACATTTGTTTCAGGAAATAAGACGCTGAACACAGTCTTCGATAATGCTATCCGTGGCGTACGTTCCAATTATAAAGGGATGCCCCTCGACTGCCCGCAGCGTGATGAGCGTCAGCCATGGTTGGGTGACCATACCCGTGGCTGCTTCGGTGAGGCTTTTATCTTAGATAACAATACATTATACAGTAAGTGGATGCGTGACATCGTGGAGGCTCAGTATGAAGACGGTACCATTCCCGATGTGGCTCCTGCTTTCTGGAACTATTATTCTGATAACGTCACATGGCCGGCAGCCCTGCCTTTCTCTCTGGAGATGTTATACAACCAGTATGGGGATGAGGCACCGATGAGGAAATATTATCCGGCCGTGAAACGATGGATGGAACATCTGAAATACCAGTATCAGAAGAACGGACTGATCACAAAAGACCGTTATGGCGACTGGTGTGTGCCTCCCGAGAAAGAGGAGATGATACACAGTCAGGATCCTGCTCGCATCACCGATGGTACACTGATGTCATCGGCATATTATTACCGCTTGAGTCTGATGATGGAGAGATTCGCCGACATGCAGGGCCTTACCGTCGATGCCTCGTATTTCAAGAAGGAGGCGGCCTTGACGAAGGAGGCTTTCAACAAGGAGTTCCTGACGATCAATAAAGGTACTACGACAGTACCCGGGCATCTCTTGTACCCTGACAGTACCTTCTATGGGAATAACACGGTTACAGCCAATATGCTTCCACTGTATTTCGGTATGATTGACGATCCGTATGTGAAAAGAGAGGTAGAGAAGAATATCATCAAGAATATCATCACCTTGAATGGCGGTCATGTGTCGTGTGGCGTGATAGGTATCAGTTGGCTGATGCATGGACTGACAGCTATGGGCCGCACGGATATCGCCTGGCTGCTGGCTACCAATAAGAGTTATCCCTCCTGGGGCTATATGGCAGAGAAAGGTGCTACCACGATATGGGAGTTGTGGAATGGTGATACGGCTTCACCGGCGATGAACAGCGGTAATCATGTGATGTTACTCGGTGACCTGCTGTCATGGCTCTTTGAGGATGTGGCAGGCATCCGTGCCGGAGAACCTGGTTTCAAGCATATCATCCTGAAGCCCGACTTCACCGTCGATGAGATGGATGATATCGAGGCTTCCTATAAGAGTATCTACGGTGTTATCAAGAGCCGGTGGAAGAAAGAGAAAAACCAACTCCTTTGGAATATAGAGATTCCTGCCAACACTACCGCTGAGGTGTATCTGCCCAACGGGGAGGTGAAGCAGATCGGCAGCGGAAAACATGAATATAAGATGAAAGCACCCGTGCGTGACGCTGCTATCCTGGCCGATGAGTTCCTCTACAAAGAAGCTTCCTTCCCGCAGTGTCACTCAGCTTCTATCGCCGAGACGACAAAGGGGGATCTCGTGGCTACCTATTTCGGAGGCACTCACGAACGAAACCCTGATGTGTGCATCTGGGTGAGTCGTAAACCGAAGGGCTCTGACACTTGGACGGCTCCGCAGATGGTGGCCGACGGCGTGTTCTCCAAGGAATATCGGGAGGCTTGCTGGAATCCGGTGATCTATCAGGTGCCCAACGGAGAACTGCGTATCTATTTTAAGATAGGTCCTAATGTGGCCGGTTGGAAGGGATGGATGGTGCGCTCCAAAGATGGAGGAAAGACCTGGAGCAAGCGTGAGCAGTTGCCTGACAGTCTCTATGGCGCCATCAAGAACAAGCCGATTCTCAATAAGGGACGTCTGATCGCTCCCACCTCCGATGAGCGTCATGGATGGAAGGCGTATTTCGAGTATAGTGATGATATGGGCAAGACCTGGAGAAGGACGGATTTTGTGGAGACCGATTCTGGTGTGCTGGTGATCCAACCTTCTGTCATCGTTTTGCCCGACGGTCGTCTGGAGGCGTTATGCCGCACCCGCAGCCGTCATGTGGGCGTTACCTTCAGTTCCGACAATGGGACGACCTGGAGTAAACTACAGCTGATAGATCTGCCCAACAATAACAGTGGCCTGGATGCTGTCACCCTGCAGGACGGGACGTTTGTCATCGTTTGTAACCAGTGGCCGATAGAGCCGGACAAACAAAAGGGGGCACGCACCCCACTGGCCTTGCTACGGAGTACGGATGGTATCCACTGGACCCATTGGATAACACTCGAAGACAGTCCGATCAATCAGTATTCCTATCCTTCTGTCATTCAGACAAAAGACGGAAATATCCATACGGTATATACCTGGCGACGTCTCCGTGTAAAACATGTTGAAATAGCAAAACCATGAAAAGATATCTCTCCTTATTGCTCCTGTCACTCGTGGCCTTCACGGGTGTCACTGCCCAGCAGACATCCGTGGCCGGCTTCTATCCATTGGCAAACAGCGGACGTGTGATATACAACTTCAATCAAGGGTGGCGCTTCCTGTTGGGAGACGCTCCGGGGGCTGAGGCTGTTGCCTTCGATGACTCCCACTGGGAAGTGGTATGCGCGCCGCATACCTCCCGACTGGAACCCTCCGAGGCCTCCGGTTGTCGTAACTACCAGGGGGTGACGTGGTATCGTAAGCATTTCACCGTGCCTGCCGACATGAAGGACAAGGAGATAACCGTTCATTTTGAGGCCATCATGGGAAAACAATGGGTTTATGTGAACGGACGGTTGGTGAAGGAACATCTGGGAGGCTATCTGCCCATTACCATTGACCTGTCGAAAGAGGGCATCCGTGACGGTGATGACTGTCTGATAGCCGTGAAGGCTGATAACAGTGATGACAAGTCGTACCCCCCGGGAAAGAAACAGAACGCACTCGACTTCGCCTATCATGGTGGGATGTATCGTGACGTGTGGCTCATCGGGAAACCTGCCGTCGCCGTCACCGATGCGATAGAAGCCAACCAAGTGGCTGGGGGAGGCGTCTTTATCCATTACGATCATATCTCCGAGCTACAGGCTGATGTGATCGTCAATGTGGATGTGGCTAATCATAGTAAGCAGAAGGCATCACCGGTCATTGAGGTGACTCTGAGAGATGTTGAGGGGAAAGTGGTGAAGACGATGAGGCAGACGGTAACGATTCCTGCCAGACAGTCGAAGATATCGACATTGAAGACTACACTGAGACATCCTCACCTCTGGTCACCCGAGAATCCTTATCTGTATTCCGCTGAGGTATCTGTCATCAATGATAAGAAGCGTGTTTCTCGCAACGATGGTGTGCGCCTTCGCTTAGGTATCCGCTCTTTTGAGTTTCGTGGAAAGGACGGTTTCTGGTTGAATGGCAAGCCCTATCATCAGTTGGTGGGCGGAAACCGTCATCAAGACTTTGCCTATGTGGGGAACGCCTTACCCAACAGTCAGCAATGGCGTGATGCCAAACGACTGAAGGAGGTGGGGATGAATATCATCCGTGCGGCGCATTATCCACAGGATCCTTCCTTTATGGATGCTTGCGATGAGTTGGGAATCTTCATCATCGTGCCTACCCCGGGGTGGCAGTATTGGAATAAAGAACTGCAGTTTGCGGAGCGGGTGCATCAGAATACCCGTGAGATCATCCGTCGTGACCGTAACCATCCGTGCGTCTTGATGTGGGAGCCTATCCTCAACGAGACACGCTATCCGGAGGATTTCGCACTCGAGGCCTTACAGATCACGAAGGATGAATACCCCTATCCGGGGCGTCCTGTGGCAGCCGCAGATATGAACTCTGCCGGCGTGAAGGATCACTATGAGGTGCTCTACGGTTGGCCGGAGGATGTTACGGGCATCTCTCAGACGGGTGTCGATGCCACAAGAGCCATCAATGCCAAAGCCGATCCAACGCATCTGCCCGATAAGTGTATCTTCACTCGTGAGTTCGGAGAGTATGTTGACGACTGGTACGCACATAACAACCTGAACCGTGCCGCTCGTTTCTGGGGAGAGAAACCGATGCTCACCGCCGCCCTCTCTCTGGCAGACACCTACGGACAGATGTTCTTGGGGCAGCGACAGTTTATCGGAGGGGCACAATGGCATCCCTTCGATCATCAGCGGGGCTATCATCCCGATCCTTATTGGGGTGGTATCTACGATGCTTTCCGACAGAAGAAATATGCGGCGGAGATGTTCCGGTCGATGGGCACCGGGGAGCCTATGGTGTTTATCGCCCATGAGATGACACAGTTCTCCGACAAGGATGTGGTGGTGTTCTCCAACTGTGACAGTGTGCGACTGACCGTTTTTGAAGGGGATATCGTCAAGACGCTGCCCGTGGTGCATCAGCCAGACGGCATGCCCAATGTCCCTGTGGTATTCAGAGACTGTTGGGATTTCTGGAAGGCACGCGACTACAGCTACAAACAGCGTGACTGGCAACATGTATCATTCTTCGCGGAGGGAATAAAAGACGGTAAGGTGGTCTGTTCCGAGAAGAAGATGCCTTCCCGCCGATCTACGAAGATCCGCCTGCGGGTGGATGACATGGGGAAGCCGTTGGTGGCCGACGGCTCCGACTTCATTGTCGTGATAGCGGAGATCACCGATGATAACGGTAATGTGCGCCGCTTGGCAAAAGATAATATCTTCTTCACCGTAGAGGGCGAGGGAGAGATAATCGGCGACGCCTCTATCATGGCCAACCCCCGTATCGTGGAGTGGGGGAGTGCCCCGATGCTCCTGCGTTCCACCTGCCAGGCAGGAAAGATTACAATAATGGCGCGCTCTGCCTTTGAGGGTAACTATGCACCCACTGCCGACACCTTGGTGATAGAGAGTATTCCCGCTGTCTTGCCGATGTGTTATAAGGATATGCCATCGAAAGGGAAGAAGCATTCCTTGACGCGTCAACAATCGGGCAACAGCGCTCAGATGACTGACGAGGAGCGTCGCAAGACACTCGAGGAGGTAGAGATACAACAAAAAGAGTTCGGAATACGTTGAAAGAGTTGGCAGATAGTCACGAAAAATCATCTCATTAATTATTTTTTTTTGCTAAAATATTGTTTTTATATAATATTTTTTTTATTTTTGCAAGTTGAAGGCGTGTGTTGTGACATTTTGCCTTTGTGAAGACAGTCACTGAATATAACTCTATTTGCCTATGATAAAATCCTTTACGTATCCTATATCTTACCTTGCTGAGCGTAGCAGGAATAATTCATATAAAGATTAAATACCATAACGACCGGGAGTGAAACACTGAAAGGAAAGTGATGCGCTCTTGGTGGTCATTCTATTGTAACAATTTAATTTTATTAATAACTAAAACAAATAAAGATGAAAAAGAACACGTTTGTGAAAATGGCGATGATGCTGGTGTTACTGCTCTCATCCAATATGATGTTTGCAGACAACGCACAGTACCTGCGTATCACCGAGAAAGGTGGTGCGGTCGTCGAGATTCCTCTTGCAGAGGCTCCGATTATGCTTGTCGAGAACGATGTGCTGAAGGTGGGTGCTACCAGTAAGATTTATCTGGAGGTAGCCTTGGCCGACCTGCAGGACTACACCATGGCATTCCCCGCTGCTCCTGCAAAGAAGTATGATCCCACATTGGATGATGAGGTGGTTACCGGCATTACCAATGTGAAGGTTTCTGGTTTGGCTCCCGGTGCAGTCATCAGCGTTTACGCTCCCAACGGTAAGCTGGAAGGTAAGGTGGTGGCCGGTGAGAATGGCCGTGTATCTACCGATTTAGGTTCTTTCGGTAAGGGTGTACATATCCTGCGTACTCCTGCCGGCAGTTATAAAGTGATCAACAAATAATTTCGAAACAAAAATAATCAAAATAATTATGAAAAGAGTTTTTTCAGCAATCATTGCTATATTAGCATTTGCCGGCGTCGCTAACGCACAAGGCAGTTATAAGATGAATATCATCACCAAGTCGGGTGAGGCTATCATTATTGAGGGTGAGGATATCGTAAGTGTTACCTTCGCAGAGAAACCAGTCGTTATGAATGTTGCCGATGGTGCTGACTTGGCAGAGGTATTGGCAGAGGCAGGTGGTGCCAAGAACATTACCCTGAACCTCGCAGCTGACGGAGAGTATACATTTGGCTCTGCCGCTTCAGTAGCAGGCAACCTCGCTATCGTAGGCGTTGAGGACGCTCCCGCAAAGATCACTATGGCAGACGGTTTGGAGACCATCGCTTCTGTAACACTGAAGAATGTGGTGGTGGATGCCAGCGCCTTGAAGGTTCCCGTTATCAAGATGGGTAATCTTCCCGCAGAGGGACGTAATGAGAAAGACGCTGTCTGCATCGACGGCCTCGTGATAGAGAACTGTAAGTTCGTTCGTCTTCCCTATCAGCTTTTCTATGCCAACAAGCAGAACTACCTATTGAACAAGATCCAGGTGGAGAACACTGTTATCGACGTGAACGGTACAGCTAAGAAGACTGTCTTCGACTTCAATAGTGGTGGTGATGTGGAGAACCTGACTATCAATAACTCTACTATCTATGCGAATCCTTCAGCTGAGTCTAATGGCTGCTTCTACAGCACACAGTCTGGTAAGGGCGTAAGCGACCTGGGCGGCACAAGTCAGGTTATCTCTATTACCAACTCTACTATCTATAATATGTGCTACGCTAAGACAGTTAACACTCTGAGAAGAAACAGCCAGAACTGGCAGTTGTTCGTTGTTAAGAACAATATCGTTGTTAACAGTGGTAAGAAAGGACAGTTCGTGAAGGGTCTGAATTCTGGTCAGAATGGTAAGGTTACTAACTATGATGTAGATAACAACGTATTCAACTTCGATGGTGAGGTTGTGGAAGAACAGGCTCCGGAAGGCGCTATCAACAACAGCATCGAAGTTGTCGTAGAGTTTGCTGATGCAGAGAACGGTAACTTTACACAGAGCAACGTAACAGTGGGTGACCCACGTTGGTTTTAATCTTTGTAACTAAATCTCATGAAGATGAAAAAGAACACAATAATGAAAATGGCGATGATGCTGGCGTTACTGCTCTCATCCAATATGATGTTTGCAGACAACGCACAGTACCTGCGTATCACGGAGAAAGGTGGTGCGGTCGTCGAGATTCCTCTTGCAGAGGCTCCGATTATGCTTGTCGAGAACGATGTGCTGAAGGTGGGTGCTACCAGTAAGATTTATCTGGAGGTAGCCTTGGCCGACCTGCAGGACTACACCATGGCATTCCCCGCTGCTCCTGCAAAGAAGTATGATCCCACATTGGATGATGAGGTGGTTACCGGCATTACCAATGTGAAGGTTTCTGGTTTGGCTCCCGGTGCAGTCATCAGCGTTTACGCTCCCAACGGTAAGCTGGAAGGTAAGGTGGTGGCCGGTGAGAATGGCCGTGTGTCTACCGATTTAGGTTCTTTCGGTAAGGGTGTACATATCCTGCGTACTCCTGCCGGCAGTTATAAAGTGATCAACAAATAATTTCGAAACAAAATAAATTAAAATAATTATGAAAAGAGTTTTTTCAGCAATCATTGCTATATTAGCATTTGCCGGCGTTGCATGTGCACAATCTTATCAGATGACCGTTATTACCAGCTCAGGTAAGGTTATCTCCGTTGATGCAGACGATCTGCTCAGCGTTTCTTTCTCTCCCGCTTCAATAGAAATTGCTCCGGCATCGGGCACTGACCTTGCTGACGCTTTCAATGGTCTTGACCTTTCGGGTGTAGGTCTCGTTGATGTAAAGCTTGAGGCTGGTGGTGAGTATACCTGTAATGCTCCTGTCAACTGTGCTGCCACCCTGCAGATTCTTGGTGACGTGGACAATCCCGCAAAGATTAAGATGGGTGATAATAAGTTCTTGGTAATCGACAAAGGCCTTGCCCTTGCTAATGTAGAGATCGATGCATCTGAGTGTAATACACAGCTGATCTGCTGGAACTCCACACCTTCTGTACCTGCTGTAGAGAGCGGACAGTTTGTTATCCTCGATCCTGTGATTGTAAATAACGTAAAGGTTACGGGTATGACCAGCAGCTTCATGTATGATGGTGGTAAGGCTTACGTTTGGGATGCCATGACCATCAACAACTGCGTGCTCGAGTGGGAGTCTCAGGATAAGAATGGTTTCAACTTCGCTTCTTCAATGCCTATCGTGTGGAACGTTTCCAACAATACCATGTATAGCAAGGTCAAGACTGGCCAGAACTTCATTGGTTGTAGCGGTAAGCGTCCATGGCAGGTAACTGGTTATGAGTCACGTAAGGGTGAGATCAACTTCGAGAACAATACATTCTTCCAGCTGGCAAACAGCAAGCAGTTCTTCAATACCAATACCTTGAAGGGACAGAAGAACGAGCTCTTCACCTTCAAGAAGAACATCTTCGTTGATTGCAGCAACAAGAAGATCTATGCTAACATCACTAATAATAACGCTCAGCTGACTTGTGAGGATAATACCTATTGGTTCGATGGTGCTGCTTACGAGGAGCCTTCAAGCTACAATTCCGATGCTGGTTTGCAGACTGATCCTGCATTCGTAGATCCCGCAAACGGTGACTTCACACCGACAGGTGCTGAGCAGGTAGAGAAGAAAACTGGTGACCCGCGCTGGTTATAATCCATTGATATCATGGTGATCTTAAGAATCTCCAACGTGTTTCTTTGTGAGGTTCTTTATGAATAAAACATTTTCTGCTGGCTCTCGACAAGAGAAGTCAGCAGAAAATGTTAAATTTAAATCCTGTTTTACGAGAAATTGTGAATAGGAAACCAGTAACTGTAAACAAGAAAAGTACATAACCAAAACAATTATTATTTTATGAACTTAAAACAATTGTTGCATAGCAAGAAACTATGCGTTGTCGTTGTGGCCATAGCCACGACCATGATGATGGTATCTTGTGCCGGTGATGGCTTTGATGATGAGAGTTATGGCAGCAGCGTCAAGAACACGCAGCTTTCTTCTCCCTCAGAAAATGACATTAACGTGACTGCCAGTGCTGATGGTTCTATGACCATCATTTCCTGGCCTGTTGTCCGTGGCGCAGGAGGCTATCATGCCATTTTAACTAATACGACAACAAATGAGATCGAGGTGGATACGATCATCGACGGTGTCTCTTTTGCTGCTAAACGGGCTGAGGATACTAACTACAGCATCTCTGTGCTCACACTTGGAAACCGGAATCTGGGGAATACCGAGGCCAGTACGCCGACAGTGAAAACATTTACGACCTTTACTCCGGCATACGCTACCATTCCTAACGGCTCAGATCTCTATCAGTATTTCCAAGAGAATACAATTCCCGAAGTAGATGATAATGGAGACGGCGTTGCCGATGAGGTGTACTATGACCTGGAGCCGAACGGCAACTACACGGTGAGCAATATTCTTGACTTTAACGCACACAGTGTGACACTGCGCACCTCTGACAAACTGGCCCGCGCAACAGTAACCTATGGCGAGGGCGCATCAATCACCTATTGTGCCGGATTAGGATTGAAATACATCAAGTTCGATGTCAGTGCTTCTACGAACCCCGTATTCGCTTTCAGCAGTAATCCAACAATAGAAGCTGACGTTAACCATAACAACTATCATCAGATTACAACACCTACCATTATCTCCAGCTGTGATTTCGAGGGTGTGCAGTCGTATTTCCTCTATGATAATAAAATAAAATACTGTCTGAAGACTTTCATGATGAACGATTGCAGGGTACACCTTACCCTCTCTACGACAACAGTGTCTTCTAACGCTATTTTCCAGATCTATGACGGTCAAGGCTTTATCAACGATATTACCTTTAAGAATTCCACGATATGGAATACCGGCGAGAAAGACTGTAAGTACTTTATCCGCTATCATAACTCTTGCCGTTGTGACCGTGCCGGCTATGCTACCAATTCTATCAACTACATCAACTGTACCTTATATAATATAGCAAAAACCGGACAGATGGGTAACTATAGTGGATTTGACGGACGTGCCACTTCAAACTACAATGTAGAGAATTGTATCTTCGTTGACTGTGGAAACGCACAGGTGGCCCGCCGTATTGTAGCCCGCCTTGGTACGGGTGCTATTGCGTTTAATAATAATACCTATGAGTTTAATGGTGAGCTGAACGACCAGTCTGGCTATGATACAGGCAATATCCTGACGACCGCACCGGGGCTGGCAGATCCTCTTAATGGCAATCTCACTCCCTCCGGAGCTGAACAGGTAAGCATGAAAACTGGTGACCCCTATTGGTACAAATGATCATTAAAACAGAACAGACAATGAAAAGAAATCTAATTATTAGTATATGTCTTGGCATCATGACGTTCTTTGCTTCACCTGTATTTGCACAAACAGAAACAGTTAAGGGAACAGTCATTGACGAGAATGGAGAACCGATTATCGGTGCTTCCGTCATGGTGGAAGGAGAAAAGGGTGCCGGTACGATTACCGATTTGGATGGTAATTATACCGTGAGCGTACCTAAGAATGGAAAAGTTGTTATCAGCTATATCGGATATGTAACACAGACAGTAAAGCCTGGTGGTACAATTCAGATGAAAGAGGACTCCCAGAATCTGGAAGAGGTGGTTGTCGTAGGTTACGGCTCACAGAAGAAAGCTCACCTTACCGGTTCTGTTGCAACTGTGGATATGAATGAGTTACAGGATCTATCAGCCGGCGGTCTTGCCAGTATGCTTGAAGGTCTTGTCAATGGTGTCAGTGTCAGTGGTGGTGATGCACGTCCAGGTGAGAATGCCACTATCTATATCCGTGACACTAATTCTCTTGGTGATATCGGCTCGACAGCACAGCAGCCGCTTTTCGTTATCGACGGGTATATCTATCCGAATGATGTAAAGGTTGGTAACAGCTCGCAGAACCTTGGTGCTGAGGCATTCAACAATCTCGACCCTTCAGTGATTGAGAGTATCTCTGTGCTGAAAGATGCTTCTGCGGCAGTCTATGGTGCACGTGCCGCCAACGGTGTCATCTTGGTAACGACGAAGAAAGGTAAGATGGGGGCTCCCTCTATCTCTTACAATGGCCAGTTCGGTATTACTGATGCGGTGGCTATGCCTAAGATGCTTAGCGCATACGATTACGGTAGGTTGTATAATGCTGTAACAGCTGCTGATCCTACCAATACCTCTTTGAACCACACTACAGCCCTCTATCAGGCTGATGAGTTGGAGGCAATGAAGTCGCTCAACTACGACTTGCTCGACAAGTATTGGGAGAAAGGTTTCACACAGAAGCACAGTGTTAATGTGAGTGGTGCCAGCGAGCGTGCCAGCTATTTCGGTGGGGTCAGCTATTTCAAGCAGGATGGAAACCTCGGAAAGTTAGATTATGACCGTTATACCTATCGTGCCGGTTTCGATGTGAAGATCAGTGACTGGCTAAAGGCAAACATCTCTGTCAGCGGTGACCACGGTGAGAAGAACACTCCGAATGTGAAGGTGGGAGGTTCCAGCGATGAGAAAGACTTCAACCTGTTGTCAACACGTCCGAGATATATTCCTGAATATGTCACTGTCGGTGGTGTGGATTATCCGATCTCTGCTTATGGTATCTCCAACTCCAAGAAGGATGACGATCAGTACTACAACCACGAACTGATGCAGAACAACGGTGACTATAGTAAGAATATCAACGCAAACACTACGTTTAATGCCAGTCTTACCTACGATTTCGGATGGAGCAAGGTGCTGAAGGGCTTGACGATGTCGTTCACATACGCGAAGAGTATCTCTACCTCTAAGTCGAATCAGTATGGATCCGACTTCACCGTTTACTCTTTGCAGAACCGTGCGGGCAGCGGCAGCCATCTCTATACACCGGTCAACGGAACGGATTTTGAGTCGCTGATGGTTCCCTCAAACATCTCGGGTACCACTATCTCTAACGGTAGTCCCTCTTACCTTTCACGTGGTACAACCCGTACGGATAACTATCAGATGAACTTTACTGTCAACTATGCCCGTGAGTTTGGTCAGCATCATGTGTCAGGACTGTTCTCTATCGAGCGTAGTGAGGCAGAGAGTGAATATAACTATGGATATGTTTCCGACCCATATCCATTCACGACAGGACAGAGTAACTCTGCTGAGGCTAATACCAAGGTGGTTACCTTTACCCGTTCAGAGAGTGCATCTCTCTCTTATATCGGTCGTGTAAACTACAATTACGCCAGTCGTTATCTCCTGGAGTTCCTGCTGCGTGCCGACTCTTCAACGAAGTTCGCTCCAGAGAATATGTGGGGTTACTTCCCCTCACTAAGTGCCGGTTGGGTTATCAGCGAGGAACCTTGGTTCGAGAATAAATTCAAGGGTATCGACTATATGAAACTCCGTGCTTCATGGGGACTTACCGGACGTGACAATACAGCACCATGGCAGTGGATGCAGGTTTATGCTCAGGATGCTAACCGTGGTCCTGTCTTTGGCGATGGCAACGAGTCGCTCAACCGTATCACTATCAATAAGAATAACTCTGCCGTTAACCGTGCCGTCAGCTGGGATAAGTCGTACAAGGCAAATATCGGTATCGACATGAACGTGCTGAACAGCCGTCTGGCTATCGGTCTTGACGCTTACCGTGTATGGAACCGTGATATGTTGATGAACATGGCACAGAACATTCAGGCTACCATAGGAACACAGAGTGCAGCGGTAAACCTCGGTGAGATGGATTCTTGGGGTTATGAGCTTTCTCTTACATGGAAAGACAAGATAGGTAAGGACCTGAAATATAAGATTGGTCTGAACACCGGCTATAGCGATAATAAAGTGCTGAATATGGACTGGGTTACCGACTATATCTATCGTCAGATTGTTTATGGCAAGCGTTCTGATATAGGCACGTGGGGTATGCAGTGTATAGGTATGTTCCGCAGTTTCCAGGATATCGAAGAGTATTTTGCCGATAATAATATCACCTCTTATATGGGATATAGCAAGGATCAGGTTCGCCCCGGAATGCTTATATATAAGGATATCCGCGGAGCCTATAATCCAGAGACAGGAACCTATGCGGGACCTGATGGCATCGTGGATAAGGATAATGACCAGGTATGTCTGAGCAACCGTAATAATCCTTATGGCTTCACAACGAATATCAGCGTGGATTGGAAAGGATTCTCTCTGAGTACACAGTTCCAGGCAAGTTGGGGAGGTTACAGCTTTATACCCGGTGCCGCACTCAAGCCAGGCGACGGACTGGAGTTTACCAATATGCCTTCCTTCTGGAATCCCGATGATATGTTTGTATATCAGGATATCTACGACGGAAGTGGAAACTTAGTGATGGCAGCCAACCAGAATGGCTCCATGCCTAATCTTGCTTACTCAGGTGTCAACTCTGCCACCTCAAACTTCTGGCGTATCAGTGGTACACGTATCAAGTGGACTCGTTTAACCTTGGCTTACGCACTGCCGAAGTCGTGTACAAAAGTGTTGGGTGTACAGAGTGTACGATTCAACCTTACGGGGCATAATCTGCTGAGTTTCTATAACCCGTATCCAGACAACTTCATCGACCCGATGACAAGCTACGGGGCTTATCCTTCCTTGAGACAGTTCAACTTAGGTGTCAGTGTAACCTTCTAATCGTAACCATGTATAACAATAAAAAAATGAAAACAATGAAAAATATATTAGGATCCATTTTCGGTTTAGGCATGGTGTCTTTGATAATGCTTACAGCATGTGACGACTCATTCTTGGAGGAAAAGAGGAATTATGACAATGTGTCTCCGGATATATATAACTATTATGAGGGTGCGGCCGCACGTATCAACGATCTTTATGGCTGGTGCCTTCCCGCTGTGGGTGGCACTCCGGGCTGGCAATACCCATCTACCGGTGCTAACGACGATGAGAGCAAGAGTACGGAGGAGTACAATGGCTTCGGTGCTTTTGTTGATCCTCAGAATCCCCTCTCGGTATCCAGCGGTAACGTGCCCGACTATTTCTATGGTCAGCTGAATAATATTCAGGCCAGTTGCTACGGACGTATTCGTAATGTGAACGATGTGATTACCAACCTGGAGGCTGTAGTGCCAGGCGATCATATCACACAGGATCAGATTAATGTACTGCTCGGCCAGGCTTATTTTATGCGTGCATGGTGTTACTACCGTCTTATCCAATGGTTCGGTGGAGTGCCTATCGTTACGGAGATGCTTGAGCCTGTAGAGGGTGTCTATACGCCGCGTTCTTCTGCCAAGGCTTGTGTGGATTTCGTTATCAGCGACCTCGACAAGGCTATCGAACTGCTCGGCAATACGATATGGTCGGGTGATGACTTCGGTAGGGTAACAGCCGGTACCGCATGTGCGCTGAAAGGACGTGTCCTGCTGCTGTGGGCCAGTCCGCTCTTTAATCGTGCCAATGACACAAGTCGCTGGCAAGAGGCTTACAACACGATGAAACGTGAGAAGGCTACCATCGATGCTTTGGGTTATGGACTGTACTCAACAGCTAACAATATCAACGGCTCCGACTTTGCTGGTGTGTTCTCACAGACGATGAGCAGCGAGGCTGTCTTTACAGTACAGTATAACAGCGTGCAGAGTGGAGACGGACAGAAGAATAATCAGTGGGAGCGTTTCATCCGTCCTAAGAATACTTCGGGTAACGGAACCTTACATCCCTCAAAGATGCTCATCGACCTCTTCCCAATGTCAGACGGTAAGATGCCGGATCTCTCTGGAACCAATGAGACTTATAAGAATACATACTCAAAACTGGAGAAGAGTAACATCGGCTATGATGAGACCTTCCCGATGGCTAACCGTGACCCGCGTTTCTATCGTACCTTCGCCTTCCCTGGCGTACGCTGGGCTTATAACGGCAATGCCACCCTACAGGGCTTTGGCGCAGGCTACCCCTCATACAATAACGGTGCAGACTATACGCTGTGGAGTTATGTGTGGTACACATCTGCCGATGACCAGGGGAATGTTGAGAGTAGTCAGCAGGTTGCTGCCGACAGCCTGTTGACCAATAACAGCACATGGTATATCCGTAAGCGTTCCGACGACCGCGATGTGAATGCATCTGCACTCTATAGCCCATATACAGCAACAGAGTCGAACGGTGGATTCACCTATTCTAAGGCTCCGTATATCGAGATTCGTTACGCAGAGGTTCTCCTGAATCTTGCAGAGGCTGCTTGTGGAGCCGGTGATATGGCTTACGCTGTGGAACTGCTCCAGCAGATCCGGGCACGTGCCGGTTATACCGCAGAGAACAACTATGGTCTGCCAACAAACCTCGTGTCCGACCAGGCTGCTTGTATGAGTGCCATTATCTACGAGCGTATGGTGGAACTGGCTTACGAGGGTAAACGTTTCCACGACCTTCGCCGGTGGTTGCTCTTCGACGGTGGAAGCACTATCAGCAGCATTCAGGGTGCTCCTTCTTCCTGGACTCTGACAGGATGGGGTGGTAATACCTGTACATACTTAGGCTTCACTCCTTTGAATGGTCAGCGCCGCGAGAACAGCGAGTACCGTACAGCCGACAAGCATGGTGTGGGTGGTACGACAGCTGCGTCAGACCCACTGATAAAGGCTGGTGTGGAGCGTTGTACCCCTGTTGACTTGTCGAAGGGCGAACTGGATGAACAGATTAAAAACCTGAGAGGTTGGTATAATGCGAACCTGAAGTACAAGCAGAAGAAGGGTGATGCTTATGACAGTAATAAGGTGCCTCTGCACATGAATTACTTGGCTAAGTATTACTTCTTCGGATTCACACAGGGTGCGATGAATAATAACTCGATGATCGAGCAGACTATCGGTTGGGAGGATTCCAACAATGCAAATGCAAACGGTACCTTCGATCCTTTGGCTGAATAGTATTTAGTATTAACAAGATAGCGGGCTGTCCTGGATGGACAGCCCGCTATCTTATTTAACTACAACCCAGCCCTCATCGCCATGACTATTTACACATTGACATATAATAATTAAAAATACTTAATTACATGCATATAGATTATTGATTCTCATATAAATATGTTAAATTTGCACATTGACAGATATTTACATTCAAAATCAAAAAATATTAATCATTAATTTATAAGCTTATGAAGAAATTATTTACTCTTATTTGTGTGGTCATGTGCGCCATGGGTGTGGGGGCACAGACTGAAAAAGAAACCTATTGGGCTATTTGGGATGAAGGGTCTGATATTAAGTGGGCACAGGAGTTCCTTGATGCTGTGGGTGAAGATGGGAATACTGCGATTAACATTGTAAACGGTAATTCAACAGTAACGGCAAAAACAACTAACGTAACAATGAAAGCTGTTTCAAGTGCAACTCCAAAGGATATTGAGACTTCAGACGAGACACTCTCTTATACAAATGAAACTTGGCCAGAGTGGAATAATGCAGAGTGGAAACGCTATGGAAAGCAACAAAATGTTTGGCATTACGAAGGTGAAACACAGGTAACAGATTATATGTTCCGCGGTATACAGGGCTCTGGAAATCCTGTAACGGGTTTCGTTAGTGAAAAAGTTTATACCGATGGTAATTTCGCCGGTAAGTATCGTCCTTGTTATGAGGGCGAGGGCTTTAGTTATTATTTTAACCCAGCAGCACCGGTTGCACCAGTAACTGGTGAATATATAGACTTTACTTGTGAAGCAGATGGACAACTCACCTTCTATTTTGCTTTAGTTAACGGAGCCAACCGCCATTTCTATATTTTTGATAAGACCAATAATAAGCTGATAACTCCGGAAGAAATCTCAGCTGAGGGTTACGTAGCTGGTTGTAATAATTCAGATGGTTCTCCTCAATTGGTTTCTCCATTGGTAATTAACGCCGATTATTCTGTTGGTGAGGAAGAATATAATAAATGTTACAAGGATGGTGAATTGACGACTGTAAATCAGAAGAATGCTGTTAGATATATGATAGTAACCATCCAAGCAAAAAAAGGTGTGATTTATCAGTATTTCTCTGATACCACTCAGTTGGCAATTCGTGGCTTTGAGTTCACAGCAGGTGCAGCTGGCATCAACGACATTAAGACAGACGTTGATAAGAACGCTCCAAGCTACAACCTTGCTGGTCAGCGCGTGGATGACAACTACCGTGGTGTAGTGATCAAGAACGGCAAGAAGGTTATCAAGAAATAATCGATAGTCGGGGGACAGGTCTGCTTGCGGCCCTGTCCCCATCTTAACTAATAAAACTCAAATACTATGTCAAGAACACCAAGAGTCATTTCTGCTACAGGCATCTACCACGTGATGATGCGCGGCATTAACCATCAGATTATCTTCAGAGACGACCAAGACTACCGTTTTTTTCCTCTCATTTATGAAACGTTCTTTGATGAGAGTAGATAGCTATAACAATTCGATAGGTTCCAACTGCACATACTATGCTTACTGCTTGATGCCTAATCATATTCATTTATTAGTAAAAGAAGGTTTAGATACTATAGGAATCGTAGTCAAAAAGATAGCCTCTTCATTTGTCTATTACTATAATCACAAATACCAACGTGATGGTCATCTCTTTAAAGAGCGCTATCGCAGTGGACCGGTGAATGATATGGCTTACTTTACGATGCTGTTGAGATATATACATCGTAACCCTGTGGAGGCCCAACTCGTTAAGGATGTTACCGATTATCCCTACAGCAGTTGGCGGGAGTATTGCGGGAAAGCTAAAAGTGACTTAATGGTCTGCAACACGGCATCTGTATTACGCCGTATTCCCTTCAAAGAATTAGAGGAAATGGTGAATGCCTCTTTGCCTACTGATCTTTTTGATAGTAATGTTTAGACGGGGACAGGAACCGCCACTGGAAATGTAAGTTCCTTCCGAAGGGTTCAGTTAGTTAGCTATCTGGTTCCTGTCCCCGAATCACACGGATAGTGCCTATATTAGTTCACAGCAGTGAACCTGTATGGAACACTCGAGTGCCGTGTATGGGCACTACAGTGAACTTGTATGGTTCACTCTAATGCCGCCAATAAGCACTGGTGGAAAAAGTCATTAAATGATCTTTTGTTGACTAAATTAGCGTAGTAAACTATTTATTCTTTCATTTATTGTTATGTTTTTTCTTAAATAAAACTAATATTGAAAGTGTTATCTTTTTATTTTACATTATTTTTCCTACTTTTGCAACGAATAAGTAAATATCTACAATAATTTAAAAATAAGAATCAAAATGTAAGCTTATGAAGAAAATCTTTACTCTTGTTTGTATGGCTATGTTAGCCATGAGTGTACAGGCCCAGGATGTGTATAAGGCTATTGAGATCGTTACCGATGAGGAAGGTACAGAGACTTATGTTCTCGCTCCTGAGTTTAAGGCAGTAGTTGGCGAAGATGGACAGACTGCCACCAATGTCGTGGACGGGAAGTCTGTCGTAAAGATTTCAACTGCTAATGTCGATGCGGAGGCTGTAGGTGGTTCGACACCTGCGAACGTAGATGGTGGCGTGCAAGATATAACTGTTGGTGCCCCAATTGACGCAGAGAATCATCTGTACGAGATTACGGTCAATAGTTGGGCGCCGATTACATGGAGAAATGCGAACAACCGTGTCGTAAAGGATGGAGATGGCAATATCACCTATCGTATTCTTAATGTAGCCGGAACCGGTAATCCTTACGTTAATATCATGTGTGAATATAATCCGGATAATGAGAACGGGGAGATTAGACGTGCTGCCTATGAGTATTATTTGCCTGACGGTTCGATGGGAATGCCGATTACCGGACTTTATTATAAGTTTACCCCGAAAGTGGCTGGTACATTCAAGGTTATGATTTGGGCAAATAAGACGAATCGTAATGTGTTTGTCGTAGATGAATCTACGATGAAAGCTATACCATACACCGCTGATGGATTTATGAATAATAATACTTATGCTACCGCAGAGGAGATACAGACAATCCATGACAATAAGTTTGTGAACGCGGAAACAGGTGAGGATTCCAATCCTTATGTCATAGGTAATGGTAATCCCTTCTTCGGTTGGGTGAACTTCGAGGCTGATGCAGGGAAGAGCTATTGGCTCTTTATGGATACCTCTCAGATCGGTTTCGGAGGCTATGAGTTTACAGCTGGCGGTGATTCCGGAGTATCTTCCATAAAGGTTGATGACGATGCTAATGCTCCAAGCTATAACCTCGCCGGTCAGCGTGTGGATGACAACTACCGTGGCGTTGTCATTAAGAACGGCAAGAAAGTTGTTAAGAAATAACTTAAATCTTTTATTGAGGTTAAGGCGGGGACAGGCACATCACAGTGCTTGTCCCTGCCTTTTGTTTATATTCTCCGAAATCAAGACTTTTTTAATAAAATAATTACGATTGGGAGTCGTTAGCCTGTTTGTTCATTTTATAAGTGAAAAATATTTCGTTAATATTCTTCTTTTATGACTATTTTTTTCTTTATCTTTGCAAAAATACTACTTGTAAACTGTCAAATAATTTAATTTATAAATAATTCTATAAGCTTATGAAGAAAATCTTTACTCTTTTATTGATGACTATAGTGGTCATAAGTGCTTATGCCCAGCGTGAGATCTGGGATCCCAATACAGAGGATATTCAGGCGCTGATAGAGACGACGAAGTCTAATCCCACTACTCTCTCAGATGATAACTTCATCAGCGTGCCTGTCTCGGATATCTTCCCCGTTAACACCAGGGATGATTGTCAGGAGTCCGGCGACTGGTCTGTCGTTCTTGCTAAAGGGTCGAAGATACAACTGACAACTTGGATCATGGAGACTGGTACTGCCAGTGTTAAGATGAAAGTGGTTTCTACACCTGACACAGGAGATGCGGCCGACAGCCCGAACAATGGTTTGCAGATGGCAGGTAATGATGGTGGACAGGCACTGAAAGGCGTGGAGGGCTTCCCCACCTTTACCAAATACCTGAAAGCCAAGAATGGATGCGGAGGCATCGGTTATCTGGAGTTTTATGAATATAACTCAGAGGGGAATCAGACTTTCCGTGTCGTTGAGACTCCATGGACGAAAGGTTGTGGCAAAGCTCCGGCCAAAGGTTTCTACTGTCTTTTCACGCCCTCAAAGGACGGTTATATCACGGCAGGTATCTGGATGAACAAGAACCTGGCCGGTAAGTCTCTCTTCGTGATAGATGGTACAGATTTCTCTACTGTTGCAGTAAAGATTCAGGGATTCCGTAATAACAACACCTATGAATTTAAAGGGAGTGTTCCTGAGGGTGAATCCAAACCAGCTACTTGTATAGAGTGGACACTTGATGAGAATAATATGCTTGTCTTCCCAGAGGGTGACACGAATACCAATCAGCAGTTCTTTGCTTATGTGACCTGGCAGGTGAAGCAAGGTGTTGATTATTATCTTACCGGTGGGAATAACTCTATCGGTATCTCCGGTTTCTTCTTCGATGAGACAGATCCCGCAAATATCACATCGGTTGCTACTGAGAAGGTGGAGACTCCTGCATATAACCTCGCTGGTCAACGTGTGGATGACAACTACCGTGGTGTAGTGATCAAGAACGGCAAGAAGGTTATCAAGAAGTAACGATAGGGGGTACAGGAACCACCACCGGAAAGGAGGTTCTTTCCGAAGGGTTCAGTTAGTTAGCTATCTGGTTCCTGTCCCCATTTCTTTGCTGTTCTTTCCAGTTGGCAACCGCCCTTCGGATACTGTCAAGGCCGAAGAGTGAGGGATCTATCTTTTGGGGACTCAGCCATAGCAGTTCACTGGCATCATCAGCGGCATGAATGACATCCGGCGCCGACGATACCTTACATTCAAAGAAGAAGTCGAGCGTGGGAATCGCCAATCCGCTATACATATATTTGTTAGGCAGTGAGAAGGCGTATTCTGCATCCGTAAGGGTAATATTTGTCTCCTCCCTCACCTCCCGCCGGACAGCCTCTTCCACCGTCTCCCCGATATCACAGAAACCACCGGGAAGGTCGAGTGTCCCTTTGGCAGGCTCTTTCGCCCGCCTGCAAACCAGCAGTTCCCCTTTGTCGTTGGTGATAAAGGCAGCTACCGCTGCGCTGGGATTCATAAACAGTTCCAAGCCGCAATTACGACATCTCTTACTCTTTTCTGTCGCCACTTGGAAGTCGGCAGTTCCACAACACGGGCAATATCGAAATTTCTCTAATGGGTGCATATCGGTAAGGTATGGTATGCAAAAGTAACAAAAAAAGGAATAATTTAAAAGAATTCTCATATAATTATCATCTACCACACGATTATTAGGAATTTATTTTTATCTTTGTAGCGGGATTTTTTGGCGGCATGCTGTACGTCAAATCATTGTTTAAAGGAATTGTCGCGATTATGAAAAGATATTTTTCAATACTGTTGTTGATCTGTTGCACTACCGTTGTGATGGCACAGAAACCGTTTGATGTGGACTTATGGCCGAAGAAGCCGCAGGTGAAGAGTGAGGACAAGAACGATACAGCCCGCGTCAGGGTGTTTCTGCCGAATGCGAAAGAGGCAACGGGTAGAGCTGTCGTTATCTGCCCAGGTGGAGGATATGATCATCTGGCGATGGAGCATGAGGGCTACGATTGGGCCACCTTCTTCAATCAAGAGGGAATAGCGGTGATCGTATTGAAATACCGTATGCCTCATGGCAATTATAAGGTGCCGGTGTCGGATGCCGAGGAAGCTATCCGGCTGGTGCGCCGTAACTCCGGCAACTGGCATATCAATCCTGATGATATCGGTATCATGGGTTCTTCCGCGGGAGGACATCTGGCGTCTGCCATCGCCACACATGGCGTAAAAGACGCGAAGCCTAACTTCCAGATCCTTTTCTATCCGGTCATTACGATGATGCCGGATATCACGCACAGAGGCTCTCATGATAATTTTTTGGGAAAAGAGCCCAAGAAGAATCTGGAACGCGATTACAGCAGCGATCTCCAGGTGACCCGTGTGACACCAAGGGCGTGGGTAGCCCTGAGTGATGATGATCACAGCGTGCTGCCTGCCAATGGTGTGAATTATTACTTGGAGTTATACCGACACGACGTGCCCGCATCCCTGCATGTCTATCCTACTGGTGGCCACGGATGGGGTTTCCGCAGCAGTTTCAAGTATCACATCGAAATGCTGTTGGAGTTGAAATCCTGGCTAAAAAGTTTTTAATACCATATCCGATAAAACAATTAGGGACAAGGCCGCGTTGCAGACCTGTCCCTAACTTTAAACTTTAAACTTTAAACTTTAAACTTTAAACTTTAAACTATGAACTGTGAACTATGAACTATGAACTATAACAGGCTCTGTATCTCCTTGTCGAGGTCCTTCATCTGAGCGTCACGTTTGTGAAGCACATTATTGCGGTTGACAAGGAAGAAGGTGGGGATGGCCTGAATATTATACTGTAACATCAGTTCCGACTGAATACCTTGGGGGTCTCTTACGCTGACCCAAGGTAAAGCGGCTGTCTGCTGCTTCCAGAAATGCTCGTCGGGATCAAGAGACACTTGGAAAATCTCCAGCCCTTGTGCGTGGTATTTGTCATATACCTCACGTAGTTTCATGATACGTGCGGGAGATTCTTTCGTGGCGAAGACATGGAAGTCGAGGAGCACCACCTTTCCGGTAAGGTCGGTGAGCTTACGGGTGATGCCTTTGTTATCGGGCAGGGCGATGTCGATGATATTCGTGACGTTCACCTTGCTGGCGTCTATCTGCATATTATTGCGACGATCCACGATACGCTGGTTCTTCATACCCTCAATGGCGATGTTATGAAGGTTCTGTCCACGTACAGCGTTAGGATAGTAAGAGTCCCAGCTGGTGGCCACCGCGGCAAAAACCTTGATGTCATCCTTGTTGGCGCGGGGATTGAAAATCAGTTGGTTGCCGAGAGCTTGGAAGAGTGCGAAATAAGCATAAGCCTTCATCGGCTCCTTGAAGATATAGTTTCTCTTGATATCGTCTTTGTACCGCTCCACCACGCGGTTGATGCTGTCGGCAGTAGCCTCGTAGCCCATGGTGGCATTCTCCTGGATGGCCATCACCTGCTGCTGCAGACCGATCTGTCTGAGTGACAACTCCTTGATCTTGTTACAGTTCTCCGAGCCCTCCACCGTATATTGCACGGCCATGGTGGGATATGCAGCCTTTACGGTAATGGCCTCCGTGGAGTCAACGCTCAGGTTGATAATCTGATTCTCGATGCGCAGACGGTAGAACTCCGGTGCCTCGGGCCTCTCCTCAGCAAAAGAGAAGGCACCTTCTTCGTTGAGCTTCACAGAATCGACGATGACAACGCCGTCAAGGCTCATATTCTCAAAATACAGTGTCTTTTCGTTGGCATTCGTGATATTGCCGTTGATATGGAATTTCTCTTTGCCGCATGCACAGAATGAGATGGCTACGGCTGCAACGGCCGTCATGGTGATAAATACGCTTGATAACTTTTTCATTGTTATATCTTTTTCCTATTTTATAATTGATATCGCAAAAATCAACGATTTCGTTT
>FLNV01000161.1_pt1 | contig 97655 bp, 129 predicted proteins | sample 1140351 | NCBI WGS metagenome assembly FLNV01 (sample SAMEA3878207, study PRJEB12797) | bioreactor metagenome | biome: Moose rumen | place: Sweden | collected 2011-10 | reverse complement strand
TGGGGTGAAGTCGTAACAAGGTAGCCGTATCGGAAGGTGCGGCTGGATCACCTCCTTTCTAAGGATGTTTAAGATCTTAGTTTGGATGGTTTTTCGAAGAAAAATCATATCTAACTTAGATATAAAATATACCGAAAGGTAGAAAGAGAGTTTTATACTCTAAAGAATTTTTGTTTGTTTACTTTTCAATGTACTTTTAGTTGCACATTTTTACAGAAATCTGAATATAATAAGATAGTAAAAATAAGTAGATTTATCGAAAAGCAACATAAGTACATTAAAAATAGAGTGAAGCTCATAAACAGAAGAAGAATTTGACCAACTCTAATATATGGGCTCATAGCTCAGATGGTTAGAGCGCATGCCTGATAAGCATGAGGTCGATGGTTCGATTCCATTTGAGCCCACCATTAACTACTTTATGTAGTTAAATTTTTTAGCACATTGAAAAATATATAGATGAATATTGCAAAAATAACAACAGATATTTTTGCAAGAAGGTAAACTAGAATTAATAACAAACTAGTAAAAGTTTTAGGAAATTAACCGAAATCGATTTCGATGAAAATAAGGTTAAGCTACTAAGAGCGTAGGGTGAATGCCTAGGCATCAAGAGCCGAAGAAGGACGTGATAAGCTGCGAAAAGCCACGTGTAGGTGCAAATAACCGTCAAAGCGTGGATATCCGAATGAGGGAACTCAATCAGAGGAAAAAGTCTGATTATTCATATGTAAGTAAAGTAGCATATGAAGGGGAACGTTGGGAACTGAAACATCTTAGTACCAACAGGAAAAGAAAGAAAACTCGATTCCTAAAGTAGTGGCGAGCGAAATAGGAAGAGCCTAAACCATTGGAAGTAATTCTGATGGGGTTATGGACTATATAATTGATTCTTAGAGATTAGAAGAACTGTCTGGGAAGGCAGACCAAAGAAGGTGAAAGTCCTGTAAGCGAAAATCAATAAGACAAGATAGTATCCAGAGTAGTACGAGACACGGGAAATCTTGTATGAATAATGGGGGACCACCCCCAAAGGCTAAATACTACTTGATGACCGATAGTGAAGAAGTACCGTGAGGGAAAGTTGAAAAGAACCCCGGGAGGGGAGTGAAATAGAACCTGAAACCCTATGTTTACAAGCAGACAAAGCGATTTAAGGCGCGATGTCGTACTTTTTGTAGAACGGTCCGGCGAGTTATTTTATATGGCAAGGTTAAGTACTTAAGGTATGGAGCCGAAGGGAAACCGAGTGTTAATAGCGCGAGATAAGTCATATGAAATAGACCCGAAACCGAGTGACCTAACCATGAGCAGGTTGAAGCTTGAGTAAAATCAAGTGGAGGACCGAACTCATAGACGTTAAAAAGTCTCGGGATGACTTGTGGTTAGCGGAGAAATTCCAATCGAACTCGGAGATAGCTGGTTCTCCTCGAAATAGTTTTAGGACTAGCCTTGAGAGAATAATTAGCGGGGGTAGAGCACTGAAGGAGCTAGGGGTCAAACCTGATTACCGAACTCTATCAAACTACGAATACCGTTAAGAGGAAACTCAGGAGTCAGACTGCGGGAGCTAAGTTCCGTGGTCAAAAGGGAAAGAGCCCAGATCGTCAAATAAGGTCCCAAAGATATAGCTAAGTGGAAAACGATGTGATTTTGCGTAAACAACCAGGATGTTGGCTCAGAAGCAGCCACCCATTTAAAGAGTGCGTAATAGCTCACTGGTCGAGTGAAGTTGCGCGGAAAATTACCGGGGCTAAGCTATACACCGAATTTGCGGATTTACATTTGAAAGATAATGTAAGTGGTAGAGGAGCATTCTATTAGGAAGAAGTATGATCGAAAGGACATATGGACGAAGTAGAAGAGAGAATGCCGGAATAAGTAGCGAGAGCATGGTGAGAATCCATGCCATCGAAAGTCTAAGGTTTCCTGGGGAAGGTTCGTCCGCCCAGGGTAAGTCGGGACCTAAGGTGAGGCCGAAAAGCGTAGCCGATGGACAGCAGGTGGAAATTCCTGCACTACAGTATACTTAAAAGACATAACTGACACAGGAGTGGAAGAGAAGCGAGGAAGAGGAAAAACTCGTATCGAAAGATATAGTGAAAATTTAAAGTAACGAATTCTCAAGAAGCACACTGGCGAGAAAAGGTTATGGATATTGTATAATGTACCCGTACCGCAAACCGACACAGGTAGATGAGGAGAAGATCCTAAGATGAGCGAGAGAAGCATTGTTAAGGAACTCGGCAAACTGACCCCGTAACTTCGGAATAAGGGGTACCATATGAAAGTATGGTCGCAGAGAATAGTCCCAAGCAACTGTTTAACAAAAACATAGGTTTCTGCTAAATCGAAAGATGAAGTATAGGAGCTGACGCCTGCCCAGTGCTGGAAGGTTAAGGGAAAGAGTTATCCCTTTTGGGAGAAGCTTAGAACTAAAGCCCCAGTGAACGGCGGCCGTAACTATAACGGTCCTAAGGTAGCGAAATTCCTTGTCAGGTAAGTTCTGACCCGCACGAAAGGCGTAATGATTTGGGAGCTGTCTCGACAATGTACTCGGCGAAATTGTAGTACTAGTGAAGATGCTAGTTACCTGCGACAAGACAGAAAGACCCCATGGAGCTTTACTGTAGCTTGATACTGGGTTTTGGCAATTTATGTACAGGATAGGTGGGAGGCTTTGAAGCTCGGACGCTAGTCTGAGTGGAGCCAATGTTGGGATACCACCCTTAAGTTGCTAGAATTCTAACCTGCCGTCATAAACTGGCGGGGGGACAATGTCAGGCGGGCAGTTTGACTGGGGCGGTCGCCTCCAAAAGAGTAACGGAGGCGCGCAAAGGTTTCCTCAGCGCGGACAGAAATCGCGCGAAAGAGTGCAAAGGCAGAAGGAAGCTTAACTGAGAGACTGACAAGTCGACCAGATACGAAAGTAGGTCTTAGTGATCCGGTGGTTGTTTGTGGAAATGCCATCGCTCAACGGACAAAAGTTACCCTGGGGATAACAGGCTTATCTCCCCCAAGAGTTCACATCGACGGGGAGGTTTGGCACCTCGATGTCGGCTCATCACATCCTGGAGCGGAAGTACGTTCCAAGGGTTGGGCTGTTCGCCCATTAAAGTGGTACGCGAGCTGGGTTCAGAACGTCGTGAGACAGTTCGGTCCTTATCTGTCGCAGGCGAAGGATATTTGAAGGGAGTTGGCCCTAGTACGAGAGGACCAGGCTGAACGAACCTATGGTACATCAGTTGTCACACCAGTGGCATAGCTGAGAAGCTAAGTTCGGACGGGATAAACGCTGAAAGCATCTAAGTGTGAAGCCCACCCTAAGATAAGATATCCCATACCGTCAAGGTAGTAAGATTCCAGAAAGACTAACTGGTAGATAGGTTGGAGATGTAAGTGCAGTAATGTATTAAGTCAACCAATACTAATAAATCGAGGGCTTAACCACTAAAAAAGTTAAGTTAGCTCTTAAGAGCGAAAGCGAATTAGAGATAACTTATGCAAGTGTATAAGCAAGGAATCGAAGAAAGTTAATGACTAAAACTTGCCATTCATCTATGTATTTTTGAGTGTTGCTGAAGCTGTTAAAGCTTTGCTTGTTACAGATTCAGTATACCTTGAAGCCCCAAAATCTACGATTTTGGATAAAGGCGTAAAGGTAGCTAAAAAAATTTAAAAAATTTTGTATAAACTATTGCAATTTAGTAAATAATGTAATATAATACAAAATGTCAAATAAATAGTTAATAATCTTCTAGTGATGATGACTATTTCGGTAATACCTGTTCCCATTCCGAACACAGAAGTCAAGCGAGATAGTGCCGAAGATACTTGCGAGTTACCTTGCTGGGAAAATAGGTTATCGCTAGATTTTATATATGCCTCGTTAGCTCAGTTGGTAGAGCGCTCGGCTGTCGAGCAAGTCGTAAGACTAAAGAGTTAGCAGCTCTATATGGAAACATATAGATGAAAAAAGGTGGCTAATTCGGTGAAACTCTTAACAGTAAATAGCTGAAGACAACACCGAGCAAGGCGAAAGCTATGTGTAGAGACTTTACACCACCTACCTAAGTCATAAGATATGGTAAAGAGCAAGTCCAGACTACAAATTATATTTATATAATGTTAATGAAAATTAATGTAGTGCGTAACCGATAGGTCGCAGGTTCGAGCCCTGCACGAGGCGCCATAAGAAAAAACAAAAATCGTTATAACCTTAGAAAATAAAAGGTTGTAGCGATTTTTTATTATCGTGGAAATAGTGATAAAAAGGGGTAAAAATGGGCATTTTTTGATATAAATTACCCAAAAATTTCCCAAGAAAACATTGAAAAATAGGTAATCTTACGAAAAGATTACCCAAATTTCTATAAATTATCAATTTTATCTACAGATTTTTCATCTAATTCTTTTAATACGTCTGCATATATATTTAGTGTAGTTTGTATATCAGCATGTCCTAATCTTTCAGATATTGTTTTCACATCAACACTTTCTGCAAGTAATATTGTTGCATGAGTATGTCTTAAATCATGAAATCTTATGTTTTTTATATTATTTTCGTCTTGCCATTTATTAAACCAAGAACATATCCCATCTATACTTAAATAATCAAATATATAATCATTTTTATATTCAAGACTAGAAAGTAATTGGTAGTATAAATTTAAATAGCTTAAAATCGATTTTGGAAGAGATTTTATTCTAATAGAAGAATCATTTTTGGGATATCTTGTATATTTTCCTTTTCCAGATAAAAAATGTCTACTTTTATTTACATCAAAAGTTGCATTTTCTAAATTTAGATCTTCTTTTCTTAATCCAAATAATTCGGAACGTCTCATTCCTGTTTTAAGAGCTAATAAAATAATAAATCTTCTTCCAACTTCTCTTAGTTTTTTTATTGGATCAATATCAGCATTATAGTAATAATTAAATTCTTTTTCTGCTAATGCACAAACTTTCTTGAATTCTTCTTTATTATAACAATTTATTTTTTCTCTTTTTTGTTTTACTAAATCTTTTATAGTGCTTTCATCAGTTGTATTTGTGAATTTAATTTTAATTTTATCGCATGGATTTTTATGTATTAAATCACATTCAACAGCATATTCCAAACATGCATGAATAATACTTTTCCATTTCAAAACAGTTCCAGGTCTCACTATTTTATTTTCAACTCTATTTTCATATATTGTTTTTTGTTTTTTGATAGTATTAAAATAATTTTCTAATTTCCTTCTTGATAGTTCTTTAAGTTTTATATTACCAAGATAGGGAAGGATACGTTTATTTAATGAACCAATATATTTTTTTACACATCTTTCTCCTGCGTTTGGTTTTACTTTTTCATCTAACCATATTTGTGCAAATTCTCCAAAAGTATAATTTGTATTTATAAAATTTCCTTTTTCAACTTTTTCAACAAATAAAGCTAATTGAGTAGTAGCTTCTTCTTCGTTTTTGGCTTCAACAGTAGTACGATATGAAACACGATTATACATATAATATAATCTAGCTTTACCATTATTATATAATTCATATGAACCTTTTTTACGTTTTTTAGTTTCTTTTTGTGTTGCTTGTTTTAATAATTCTTGTAATACATCAACATCTAATTCAATTTTTTTAGACATAATAAAAAATACCTCCAATTTTCAAAATTTTTTTGTTAAAAACTATTGAAAATGAAAGTATTTTTTGATATATTAATACTAACACTTTCAATAGTGTTGAGTTGGAAAATGTGATAGGTCGCAAACTAGTGCACATTTTCCAGTTTTTTATTTATAATAATTTTTTCTTTATTGATTCAAATTCTTCTTGTGTTATCGCACCAGTATCTAATAGTTCTTTGTATTTTTTTATTTCATCTGCTAGTGATAAACTTGTTTCCTGGATATTTTCTTGTTTATTTAATTCATTTGTTATAATTTGTAGTTTTGAAAGAATTGATTGTGCATTATCGAATAGTTGTTTATATAAAAAACTATTTTTTTTATATTCTACACCATTAATAAAATTTATATAAAATAAAGGTCTATCTTGATTATTAGTTGTTATTTTTATTTGTAGTTTAGTACAAATTGTTTGCGATTTTTTACTTCCAGTTGTTGCTCCAACAATAGCACCCACACCACCAAACAATGCTCCTCCAACAACAGCTCTACCCGTTCCACCTTTAGATATCGTATTTCCATCTTCTAATAATTCAAAATTAAGGATTGAAGAATATGAAAAAACATAAGAGTTATTAATTGTACATTTAAATGTTCCTTGAGGAATTGCAAACCATTTATTGTTATCATCGAACCATATATAGTTTCCAATCTGTGTAGTTGGCGTAAATGAATTTATTCGTTTGGTATTTTCAGACAAATCTTTTTCTACAAATGATATTCTTTCTTTTAGTTGTTCAATAGAAGAATTCTTTACGTTATTTATAGTATATCCAGAAGTTAAATTCATTTTTCCTAAACAATTTTTGCAAATTTTTTCTTGAGTATTTAATTTTATTACAGCAAAAACATCAATTTCTTCATTACAAATAGCACAATATTCCGTTTTAAATAATCCCATATTTAATTCCTCCGTTTATTTCAATATTTAAAAAAAAATTAATAACTTATTAATTACTTATTATTTTCGTTTTGCCAATGCATATATTCTATTTGTTTTTTTAAATCTTCTTTTTGTTCTTTTGTTAATCCTCTAACATCAATATCTTTTACAAATTCAACATCTTCTATAGTAAGTGGACGACCTAATATTTTTTCCAATTCCTCATATTTTTTTATATCAGATTTTAATTTTTCAATATCAACTACATTGTCAATTTTAGACCATTTATTAATAGATACATTCTCCATTGGAACATCATATCCGCATAAGCCAAGCAGGATTTACATTATACAAACTTGCAAGAATTTCTAAAGTTGGTATTTTGAATTTTTCAGTATTACCTCGTTCCCATCGCAATATAGTACTTTTATGAACCCCAACACTTTCACCAGCTTTTTCTAAGCTAATATTTCTTAACTCTCTAGCATATTTTAATCGTTCACCGACTTTTTCATAAATAATTTTTTCCATAATAAAAATCTCCTAACTATATTTATTATAACATATTTTACAACTTTTGCAACATTTTTTGTAAAAAATATAAAAAAAGTTGCAAAAAACTATTGACAAAATAAAAAAATAGTATATAATGTTATCAAAGTTGCAGAAATGCAACAATGAAAAAAGGAGGTAAATTATGATTAATTCAGCGAAATTAAGGGGGAGAATTGTAGAAAAAGAAAAAACAATTGGATTTTTAGCTACAAAAATTCCTTGTTCTCCATATACACTTGGAAAAAAAATTTCAAATGAAACTCCAATGACAATAGAAGAAGCATTGATTCTAATTGAAGAATTGGAGATAAAAGAAACTGAAATACCAGAATATTTTTTTTACAATACGAGTTGCAAAAATGCAACGAATAATCAAAATTAAATGCGACCTATCACAAAAATTAATTTAAGGAGGTGAAATATATGCTCTATACAACTACAGAAATTGCAGAAATGTATGGTGGAAAACAAAAAAATGTAACACCTTATATGATAACTCATACTTGGATACCTAAAGGACTGAAATTTATAAAAGGAAAGAGAAAAGGTTATTTATTTAAAAAAGAATGGGTTGAAGAATTCTTAGAAAACTTTACAGCAGTTGAAGAAAAAACAAGTAGCAAAATTTACAGTATTCGAGATGCTAAACTAAAAACTAAAATTTATACAGTGTCATAGAAAAGGAGGATAAAGAAATGAAAAAACATAAGATTTATGAATTAATAGGACGAGCAGTAGTATATATGACAGGATATGTAGGAGCAGTAGCAGTAACAATAAGTTTATTAAATTATGTAGTTTGTAACTGCATAACAACAATAAGATAAGAAAGGAGGAAATAAGATGTTTAAAAGAAAAGATGATTTATCAGAAATCGTAAGAAATCAAGGTGAAAGATTAGTAAATATTGAAAAAGAAAATGACGAATTAAAAATTAAAAATGATAACTTAAATCGACAATGTCTTAAATTACAAGGAAAAGTAGATGATTTAACAGACGAAATGATACAAGATTTAAAGACGATTATTGGTCATTTGACAAGAAACGATTATGGCAATCCAAATGCAAAAATAGGAATAATTATAGAATTTGCTGAAAACAAAATAAAAGAACTAGACAATGCAGCGAACATCGACTAGTTCAAGTGATATACATAAATACCCTATATTTAGTATATCAAAAAACATTTATTTTGTCAAAGTTTTAATTCATGAAAGGAGCAAAAGATGGAAGAAAAACCTATAGTATTTGACAAACCACTGACTATAGTAAAAGAAGAAATTGAAAAACACACTAATTATATTTTATATCAAGTTTATGGAGTAAGAGATGATAAAAAATATCCACTTTATAAAACATGCAGTAATGGGAGGTGACTGTGTTGGAGATTAAATTTTATCCACATCAACAAAAAGAACTAGATGAAACTAAAGATTTAAATAAAGTTGCATATTTTCACGATATGGGTTTAGGTAAGACTTTTACACGGCGCTGAGAAACTAATTGAGTTAGGGGCTAAAGTTAATTTAATTATATGTCAGAAATCAAAAATAAAAGATTGGATAGAACATTTTCATAATTATTATGGTATTCATACGAATTGTAACAAAATAATAACTTTACACGATTTAACTAGTGAAACTGGTTTGTTTTCATTTAAAACGCAACTAGAAATAGGTACTTTTAAGAATGTTATGTTTATTGGATTTATCAACTATGAATTAGCTTTCAGAAGACCAGAATTATTGAAATTACATGATTTTACTTTGATGCTTGATGAAAGTTCTCTTATTCAAAATGAAACAGCTAAAAGAACTAAGTTTATTATGAAATTAGACTATAAAAATTTAATACTATTATCAGGAACTCCAGTAAGTGGAAAGTACGAGAATTTATGGTCACAATTACATATGTTAGGATGGAATATTTCTAGAGATTTATTTTGGAAACAATATATTGACTTTTACTATGATGATAAACAAGGATTTCCAATTAAAATTGTTAAAGGTTATAAGAATGTAGATCGTTTAAAAGAAAAATTACGTCAATATGGTTGCAGATTTTTAAAAACAGAAGATGTATTTGATTTACCTGAACAACTATGGAATACCATTTCGGTGCAAACGACAAAATGGTATAAAAAATTCAAAAAAGACAGAATTGTAACTATAGATAATACAGAGTTAGTTGGAGATACCATACTTACTAAAATGTTATATGAAAGACAATTATGTGGACTTTATAATGAAAATAAATTTGACGTGTTAGCTGATTTATTAGAAAGTACAGAAGACAGAATTGTTATATTTTATAACTTCACAGATGAATTAAATGAAATTATAGCATTTTGCAAAGGAATGGATAAACCATATTCAGTTGTTAATGGTCAATATAAAGATTTAACTAACTATGACAATTTTAGCAATAGTGTCACACTTATACAATATCAAGCTGGAGCAATGGGATTAAACTTACAAAAATGTAATAAAATTATATATTTTACACCACCTCTAAGTAGTGAATTGTTTGAACAAAGCAAAAAGAGAATTCACAGAATTGGACAAAATCAAACGTGCTTTTATTATAAGTTAGTTTGTACCAATAGTATTGAAGAAAAAATATATGAAACTTTAGACATGAGAAAAGATTACACTGATGAACTTTTTAAAGAGGAGGAAGAAAAGAAATGAGTGATAAAAAATATTTTTGTTATTCGAAACGGAAAAACACCTCTTGATGATAGAGCGATATATTATTCAAGAGTAGTAGGCAGACGAAGAAATTATAGAAATAGTTATCCTATTCCTATGTATGGAGGGTTAGTATTAAAAACATTTAAAAGTAAGCAAAATGCACAAAAATTATGTGATTATACCAATGAGACTCTCGGTGAAGATTTTGTAGTGAGAGAGGTAGAAAAATAATGACACCTGAAAAACGATTTGAAAATAAAGTTAAAGAATACCTCAAAGAAAATAACTGTTGGAATGTGAAATATTTCGCAAATAGAAACACAAAATCAGGTATTCCTGATGTACTGACATGCGTTAATGGTTATTTTGTGGCAATTGAAACAAAAGCACAAAATGGTAAACCTACAGAATTACAATTATATAACAGAAGATTAATCAGACAAAGTGGTGGTATATGTATAGTTTTATATCCTGACCAGTTTGAAAAATTTAAAGAATTAATAAAAGGTATTAAAGAAAGACCGATCTGTAAACAATATATATCTTATCAAGAACAATACCAATTTGATAGAGAGTAGGTGATATAAATTGAAAACATACAAAATTACTTATCAATGGGGCTCAGATACTTTAATTACAGAAATTAAAGCTGAAAATACAGAGCAAGCCAGATACTTATTTTATATGCAATATGCTCAAATGGCAGATATTAAGAAAATTGAGGAGGTGACAGAATAATGATTATAGTAAATCAAAATAAAGATATAATTATAAATTTAAACAAAGTTGAAATGATAGGAATAAATCCAGACAACAAAAAAGAAATTTATTGTATTTTCGGGAATGGTAGTGAAATGTTAGGTGAATATGAAACAGAAGAAAGAGCAAAAGAAGTATTACGAGAAATAACAACTAGTTTCAGTTTTACAGAAATTACAGGAAATAGTGAAGAATTAAAATTGATTTTTGAAATAACAAAACTAGGTAGATACGAAATGCCACCTAAACAGGAGGTGACAAAATAAATGCAATTAAGTCATTCAAGAATTGAAACTTATAAAAATTGTCCAAGACAGTTTAAATATAGATACATAGATAGTTTAACAACACTTCCAACAGATGACCCAGCTAGTCCTTTAATACTTGGACACGCATTACATACTCGGAATAGAAAAAGATGTTTCTGCAGCAATAGATGAATACTATAATAGTTATCCTGTAATTACAGATAATCATATTACAGAAGCTATGAAACTTGAGTATTTAATTCCAAAAGTTAAAGATGTATTGCCTGAAGGAATAAATGAATTAAAAATTGAAGATGAAGATTTTATTGGATTTATAGATTATTTAGTACCTGTTGAAGCACCACCTGTATTCTCAGATGGGTGGAAAGATGATAAATTTATAAGCAAAATAGAACATGCTGAAGGGGAATATTATGATCTTTATGACTTTAAATATTCAAATAATGTGAACAGCTATTTAAAAAGTGGTCAGCTACATGAATATAAATATTATTTTGAAAAACTAAATCCAAATAAAAAAATACGAAATTTATATTTTGTGTTTATACCTAAATGTCAACTAAGAATTAAATATAAAAATAAAACTAACCCTAGAGATGAAACTATATATGAGTTTAGAAAAAGAGTTTTGGAAGATTTAGCTGATAAAGAAATTCAAATTGTAAAAGTAATTTACAATCCAAATAAAGTTATTGATTTTTTTATAAATAGCAAACACGCGATAGAAGATACAGAATATAAGAAAAACGAAACAAGATTGTGTGATTTTTGCGAATTTAAACGATATTGTCAAGATGGAATAGATTACGAAATTATAAAGAGGTGAATGAAATATGAACGTAAACTTTAATGATGAAGAAGCAATTATCACATTTGATGGTTTACAAATAGTTATACAAGAAGATAAAGCTAAAGATTTAGCAAAGCAAATATTAAACTATTTTAGCGAAGATGATGATGATGAATTGGATTTACCATTTTAAATATGAAGGGAGAATTATAATGGAAGAATTAAATTTAGATAGTGAATTATTAGAACCTATGAAATTAAGGTTAGAAAAAACGATTGATACTTTAACTAAAAATGCTTTAGCTACAGGAAAAGAATCAGAAATAAACTTAAAAATAAAAATTGGAATAACTGAAAGATATGATGAGAAAACAGGTAAAGATTGGATTGAACCAGAAATAGAATATCAAATTACTGACAAGATTAAAGAAGATAAAGGTACATATAAACAAAGTTTAGGGTTCAATTATGAAATAGAACTAGATGAAGAAAATAAAGTAATTATTAAAAATAAGGAGGAAAATTAATATGTTATTACCAAAAAATGAAAGACAAGTTGTAGGAACAACAAATTATATGAAAGGTTGGATATATGGTGCACCATTTTCAGGAAAAACAACATTTTTAGATAAGTCACCTGATCCATTAAATTTGAATACAGATGGAAATACAAAATATGTTACAATGCAAAGAATTTATATCAGAGATGAAGTAACAAGTGAAGGTAGAATAACAAAAAGAAAATTTGCATGGGAAGTATTCAAAGATACTATTCAAGAGTTAGAAAAAGGTTCAGACTTTAAAACTATTATAGTAGATTTAGTTGAAGATACTAGAGAAATGTGCAGACTTTATATGTATGATAAGTTAGGTATTCAGCATGAAAGTGATAGTGGTTTTGGTAAAGGTTGGGACATTATAAAAACAGAATATTTAAGTACCATAAGAAGATTACTAAACTTAGATTACAACATTTTTTTAGTAAGTCATGAGGACATAAGTAAAGACCTTACTCGTAAGAGTGGGGAAAAAGTATCAAGAATTGCACCGAATATTCAAGAAGCTATTGCAAATAAATTAGCTGGAATGGTAGATTTTGTTGCTAGAGTTATAGTAAACGATGATAATACGAGAACTTTAAGTTTTTATCACAATGAAGTAACTTTTGGTGGAGGTAGACTTGGAATTAAAGAAACAGAAATACCACTTGAATTTTCAGAATTAGAAAAAGTATACAAAGAAGCTATAAATAAAGCAAATAAACCCAGTATTAATAACGACAATGAGCCCACTAATACAGGAAAGAACAATAAGGTATCTGGAACAAAATCTATATTTAATAGAAATATATCAGAATCAGACGAAAATAACACCTCTGTTCAAACAATAAAAGAACAAGGTGAAAAATTTAATGAAGCTGTAATAGAGGGTATAGAAACAGCAATAGCAGAACAAGTTGATACAGAAATACCTGAAAAAACACATACTCGTAAAAAACGTGAAAGTACTCTAACAGATATTGGACAAATACCAACACAAGAGGATACACCCAGCGAAGAACCAAAAACACGTAGACGTAAAAAAAGAACAGAAGAATAAAAGAATGTTAAAAATAGCAAAAATTATGTGTGAATTACTTTTAGAAAAAGGATTTATAGTACAAAGATATGATAGTGTAACAACTAATAGTATTTATTTAAAACTTGATTATGGTATGTGTAATTCAATAAGAATAAGTGATCATAAAGGAAAAAAACATTTAAGTTATATGTACAATTTAAGAAGTGATATAAAAAAATATTTTAAAGAAAGTTCGCCATATCACAGATACTATTATCCTTTTGAAAAAAGACGAAATTTAATAAATCAAATTTGTTATAACAGAGAAAATAAAATTAAACATTATGGAATACAAGGCTATCAAGAACAAATGAGTATTCAAAAAAATTTAAATAAAAACAATAAAGGATTTTGGCAACATGCATATTTAGTAGAAAAGGAGATTTAGTAAAAATGGAAATTTTAAAAATATCAAGTAAATCAAACCCAAATTCAGTAGCGGGAGCTATTGTAGGATTAATAAAAAATACAGGTAAAGCTGAAATGCAAGCTGTTGGAGCGGGAGCTCTAAATCAAGCAATTAAAGCAATAGCCATATCAAGAGGATTTGTAGCACCAGCTGGTAAAAATTTAGTTTGTGTGCCTGGTTTTGTTGAAGTGAAAATTGAAGGAGAAGACAGAACAGGAATAAAATTAATTGTTAAGGAGGAAATTTAATTATGGGAAAATGGGACAAGTTTAATAAAAGTGTAGATATAGAAAGTTTAAAAAATGACATTGCAGAAGCTGCTGAAAATGGAGGAAACTTCAGAGAAGTACCAACAGGTACATACGAAGTTAGAGTAGATAAAATGGAATTAGTTGAAACTGGAGAAAATTCAAAAAATCCAGGTATGCCAATGGTAAGTATTTGGTTCAAGATTTTAGCAGGAGAATTTAAAGGCTCGTTAATTTTTTATAACAAAGTAATTGCAGGAACAAATAATGATGGATTTATGATACATAGTAATAATGAATTTTTAAGACAATTAGATAGTGGAATGGCAATTGAATTTGAAAACTATGATCAATATGAACAATTACTTTTAGATATTGCTGAATGTATTGACGGAAAACTTGAATATGTACTTGAATATGGTGAAAATAAGCAAGGATATAAAACTTATGAAATCAAAGAAGTATTTGAAGTAGAATAGACAATATAAGCTCACTATATAAAAAGTAGTGAGCTTAAAAATTAAAAATAATAAGGAGCTAATCTATGAAATATAGTTACGTGAGAAGAGAAGTCATAATTGAAGATGGAATCATTGAATTGACCTGTCTTGAAAATGAATTATTAGATTTAATATGGAACAAAGAAAGCAAAGCAATAAGTTTTAAAGAATTGAATGAAAAACTATATGCTAATATAGGAAAAAGTAACATATCTAGTTTACATCTGCTAACAAATAGAATGATAGATAAAGGTGTTCCGATAAAAAAGATACGTGGATATGGAATAAAAATTCCTAGAGAGGAGTTTTAAATATGTTAAATTTTTACGATTTTGAAGTATTTAAATATGATTGGTTAGTAGTAATTATTAATCCTATAGATAACATAGAAAAAGTAATTATAAATGATAAATTAGAATTAGAAAAATATTATAACGAACATAAAAATAATATTTGGATAGGGTACAATTCAAGAAATTATGATCAGTATATTTTAAAAGGTATTTTATGTGATTTTAATCCATATAAAGTAAGTAACCATATTGTAGTCGAGAAAAGAAGCGGTTATACTTTTAGTTCATTATTTAATAAAATACCATTTAATAACTATGATGTTGGAACAATATTATATAGCTTAAAACAACTCGAAGGATTTATGGGAAATGATATTAGAGAAACTTCAGTTCCGTTTGATATAGATAGACCGCTTACAGAAAATGAAATAAAAGAAACAATTAAATACTGCAAACACGATGTAGAACAAACAATAGAAGTATTTATGCAGAAGAAATCAGATTTTGATGCACAAATGGATATTATTAAAACTTTTAAATTACCACTTAATTATATAGGAAAAACAAAAGCTCAAATTACTGCATTGGCTTTAGGTTGTCAGCGAAAAAAATTTGATGATGAATGGGAAATTTCTTTTGTTCCAACGATTAAAATAAATAAATATAAGTATATTTGGGAATGGTTTAAAAATCCTGAGAATTATAAAAATGGTGAAAAGTTAGAAGCTATAGTTTGTGGTATTCCTCATACTTTTGGCTTAGGTGGTATTCATGGAGCTGAAGATAAACCAGTTCATAGAAAAGGATTGATAATACACGTTGATGTAACAAGTTATTATCCAAGTCTTATGATTGTATATGACTTATTAAGTAGAACTGTTAAAGATAAAGCAAGATTTAAAGAAATATATGACAAAAGGGTAGCACTTAAAGCTGCTGGTAAGAAAAAAGAACAAGCACCATATAAAATTATTTTAAATGGTACTTTTGGAATAACAAATGATCCATATAGTTTAGCATATGATCCGAGAAGAAATCACGAAGTTACAATCAATGGACAATTGTTATTACTAGATTTATTAGAAAAATTAGAAGAACATTGTGAAATAATTCAATCGAATACGGATGGTTTGATAATTCAAATACCTGATACAGATGAAGATTTTGAGAAAATAGATGATATTTGCTACGAATGGGAAAAAAGAACTGGCATGAAATTAGGTTTTGATATGGTTGCAGAAATATGGCAAAAAGATGTAAATAATTATATTTTTAAATATGAAGATGGTAAATTAGAACGTAAAGGTGCTTATGTTAAAGAACTTAACACACTAGATAATGATTTACCAATTATAAATAAAGCATTAGTTGATTATATGACAAAAAATATACCTATAGAAGAAACAATTAATAAATGTCAATTATTAATAATGTTCCAAAAGATAGTAAAAGTAAGTGGAAAATATCTATGCGCCTGGCATAACGGACAAAAATTAATAGATAAAACATTTAGAGTATTTGCAAGTCTTAATATAAGTGATACCTATATTGGTAAACAAAAATCAGAAGGTGCAACAATCGAAAAATTTGCCAATACACCTGAAAATTGTTTTATTGACAACACTGATATTAAAGAAAAATTAGTACCAGATAAATTAAATAAGACCTGGTATATTGAACTAGCTAAAAAAAGATTAAAAGACTTTGGAGTAGAGATATGAAAGAATTCGAAAAAATATATGTGGCAAAATATCAACATTTTTTATCAACAAGGCAATTATCTGAAGATTTGAATGTAAGCAAAAAAGAAATAATAAATGTACATAATGAATTAAAAGATAATGGATTAGATATGATTTATAAAAATATACCTGATTCAGAATGGGAAAAATTACAAAAGTTTAAAGATGAACAAATAAAATTTAAATATTATAAACAATCTAAAATAATTCAAAATAGAACATGGAAAAAAATAATAAATGATTTTAACATTAATTTATTACAACAATTTCCAACTTATAAATATTCAAAGAAAGAATTTAATAGAGATTATTTTCAAGAGGAAAATTTTGAAGATGAAATATGGGAAAGAATTTCAATTTTAAATTACGAAATAAGTAATTATGGAAGAATAAGAAATATAAATAGCAAAAAATTAAAATCATTAAAATTTCAAAAATATAGTATGCAAGTGGTCTTATGGCAAAATAGTAAAGGTTATACGATAACCATCTCTAGATTAGTTGCCAATACATTTATAAGACATGTAAATAAAAACGAAAGAGTAAGACATATCAACGGAAATATTAGAGATAATTATTATAAAAATTTAGAGATAATAAATAAGTAAATAAGTTTACTTATTTAAGAATACAAAGGAGGTATAAAAATGGATTTAGATGATGATGAATTAGAAGCTACAAGAAAAATGTTTGGCTTGGGAAAAATACGAAATTACAAAATGATTACGATATCAGGAATTAAAATTCAATATGATAAAGACAATGTAAAAATTTTAGATTCTTATATGATAAAAAACAAATTAACAATGAAATATATTTTAAAACAATTTTTAAATAAAACAGATTATAAAACAAAAAGAACTTTAAAGAGTTGGATAAGAGAATGGAAAACACATAATAGATTATATAAATTAGGTTTATTCAAAAGTCATACAAAAGATTGTGATTTAGAAGAAAACGAAAAATGGTACAGATTATTAGCTTACCAAATAATAGGGAGGTTTTAGAAAATGGTAGTTTCTAAAGAGAAATTAAAGAAAAAATTATTAAAAAATTTTGAAGAAAATACAAAAACTTTTTGCTCTATATGTAGAGACATCATTGCTAAATATGATATAGAAGATGAGAATTTTGAATATTGTAAAAACTCAATACGGTGAAAATTATGCACATACCAAATGTATTAAATTAAGAGGAGGTATAAGTAGTGGACGAAGAAATGGAAAAAGCAATTAATTATATCAAATATTATAACAAAACATATTCATGGGGAAATACTAAATTATGGAATGCTTTAAATTTAGTATTTAAAAGTATAGAAAGTTTAAATAAAGCTAAAGAATATTGTAAAAGAAATGATGGTATACCAAATGAATTAGTTCAAATTTTATTTGAGAGGTGATTAACAAATGAATTTATTCAAAGGTTATGTTCCAACGCGTGATAAAAAATGTTTGACAACTTTTAAAAATAAAACGTCTGATCAATTATCTACATACGAACAAGTAAAAGACTTACCAGAATTTGCAGGTATATTAAATGATGAAATAATTTTGATAGATATAGACGAATCTCAAGAAGCGGAAGTCTTATTTAAAATCATAGATGATTTACAATTTAGATGCAGAGTTTATCAAACATCAAGAGGTATGCACTTTTTATTTAAAAATACAATTGTTGAAACATGTAAAACACATACAAAACTTGCTTGTGGATTAACTGCAGATATTAAACTTGGTAGCAGAAATAGTTACTCTATTTTAAAGTTTGATAATAAAGAACGTGAAATTTTATATGATAAATTTGATGATGAAGAGTATCAAGAATTACCTAAATGGCTTTTACCTGTTAAAACAAAAGTAGATTTTATAAATATGCAAGAAGGAGACGGAAGAAATCAATCTTTATTCAATTATATTTTAACTCTGCAGTCTGCAGGATTTTCTGCAGAAGAAGCTAGAGAGTGTATACATATTATCAATAAATATATTTTAAAAGAACCTCTTAAAGAAAATGAATTAGATGTAATCATAAGAGATGAGGCTTTTCAAAAACCGATTTTCTTTGAGAAAAATAAGTTTTTATTTGATAAATTTGCTAATTTTTTAATAAGTCAATTACATTTAATTAAAATAAATGGACAACTTCGTATGTATAAAGATGGTGTTTATATTGATGGCTACAATCAAATAGAAGCCGAAATGATTAAATACATTCCTAATTTAAACAGACAAAGAAGAAATGAGGTTCTAGCTTATATAGAAATATGTATAACTAAAAATACACAAGTTAGCCCAGCTGATTATATAGCATTTAAAAACGGAATATATAATGTAAAAACAGACGAATTTATAGATTTTAATACAGATATTATTATTACTAATAAAATTAATTATAATTATAATCAAAATGCTTATAATGAAATAGTTGATAAAACACTGAATAAATTAGCCTGTAATGATAAAGAAATACGTTTACTTTTAGAAGAAGTTGTTGGTTATTGTTTTTATAGAAGAAACGAGTTACGTAAAAGTTTTATTTTAATAGGTGATAAATCTAATCGGTAAATCTACTTTTTTGGATATGATAAAAACATTGTTGGGATTTGAAAATACAAGCGCTTTAGACTTGAAAGAATTAGGTAACAGATTTAAAACAGCAGAATTATTCGGAAAACTAGCAAATATTGGTGATGATATAGGTGATGAATTTATTGCTGATGCTTCAATTTTTAAAAAAGTAGTAAGTGGAGACAGGCTTAATGCAGAAAGAAAACGGACGTGATCCTTTTGATTTTGATCCGTATACAAAATTATTATTTTCAGCAAATTCTATTCCTAGAATTAAAGATAAATCAGGGGCAGTTTTAGACAGACTTATTATAATTCCGTTTAATGCTTCTTTTTCTAAAAAAGACCCTGATTTCGACCCTTACATAAAATACAAATTACGTAGTAATGAAGCTATGGAATATTTAATTCAATTAGGAATAAAAGGACTAAAACGAGTTGTAATAAAAAATAGTGGATTTACTAATTCAGCTAGAGTAGAAGCTGAACTAAAAGAATATGAGGAAAATAATAATCCTATAATTGGCTTTTTTAATGAAATAAGTGAAGATGAGATAATAAATGAACCTACTGAGAATGTTTTTAGAAAATATAAAATTTATTGTGCAAATAATGGATTTACAGCTATGGGAAAAAACGAATTTAGTAAACAAGTGAATAAATTTTATGGATTTAAAACGGAAAGTCGAAACATTAATAAAAAGCCTATTCGAATTTATGTAAAGAAATAATTAAAACTAAGATATAATAAGATTTTGAGTTGACTACACTTAATTAAAAATCAAGCGTAGTCAGATTATGAAATAAAATTTTTGTAATACTTGATATATAAGCATTTAAATTGACTACACTTGAAACTACACTTGACTACACTTACTACACATTTTTGTGGATTTTTTTATAAGAAATAAAAAAATGGAAAAATTGGATACTACACTTTTGAGTGATTTTTGACTACATTTTAAAACGAAAAATATAAGGTTACAGACACAAAGTGTAGTAGAAGTGTAGTTGTATTAATTACTTATATATCAATAGATTAGAAAATTTTTACTACACTTACTACACATTTTTTCCTTTTATTCAAAATATAGTAAGTAAAAAATAAAAAATTGTCGATTTTTTTATAAATATATAATAAATATAAATATAAATATATAAGTATAGTATATATAGCACGAAAGTTATTATGTAAAACAAGGAGGAAAATAGTTATGATATTTAAACCTAAAAAAATGACTTTAATAAAATTATTTAATAGAATAGCAAAAGATAAAAAAGTACCAAAGAAAATAAAATATTTAGGTATTACATTTAAATTGAGCGATGAATATTGGTATGAAAGTTATCGCCCAAATGGAGAATTTTTTAGTGTATTAGAATCTAGTTTGGATTTATTTGAGTCTTTACATGATGAAATAGAAATACTTGAATGGTAATAATTAAAAAAGTTAGGTGATTAAAAATGTATAAAAAAACGACATTTCAAAAAACAGAAGAATTACTAAGAAATTATAATGATTATCTTACCGCGATAAATAATAATAAGCTTGCTAAAAAAACAAAAAAATTAATTTTTATTTTAAATAATGCTTTAAGAAGTATAAAAAATGATTACTATTATTCTGTAATTGAAGATATTTATTTTGAACATAAAACACGAGAAGAAATTGCAGAACAATATAATGTTGATGTAAGAACCATAAATAGAAATAAAAACAGATTGGTAAATAAATTAAAAATTATTATATTTTCAGAAGAAAGTATAAAAGAGATATTTCACGAAAGAGGTGATAAAAATTAGTAGAAATGGTGTATTAATAAAAAAATTACCTTTATCAATTATAAAAGATACATATAAAAGTAAAGAAAAATATATACAAATAGGTAAATATAAAGTATTTACAAAAGATGATAGATATCTAAATTTTATAAAGAATGGATTTATATGTGCAAAATGTGGACTTAAAGGACAATATGTAAATTTAGAGCATAATAGAAAAAATAAGAATCACTTAAATGTCTATGCAATAAAAAATGAAAAGGAAATATTACTAACTAAAGATCATATATATCCAAAATCAAAAGGTGGATTAGATAATATTATAAATTATCAAGTATTATGTGAAATTTGTAATAATAAAAAAAGTGATAATAGTCCTGAAACATTAATACAAGCATTAAGAAATGGACAAGCTACAAAAAAATCAGTAGAAAAAGCAGTGAAAAGTGGAAGACCAAAAGCATTAATAGGAGTGTGATAAATATAATGATTAAATTTTTAATAGGATTTATTTTAGGTGGATTAAGTGGAATATTCTTAATGACTCTAATACAAGTAAATTACGATAAGGAGAACAAATAATGTTAATATCGAAAGATGTAAAGAACAAAAGAAAAAGTTGGTATATATGTGACAGATGTGGAGAAAAGCTAAATGGATTAAATAGACAGCTTATAAGTATTAATTATAAAAAAGAATTTGATTTATGCAAGAATTGTGTAAAAGCTTTAAAAAGAGGAATTGAGAAAGGAAAGAAAAATGAAGATTAATCATAGTGAATTAGCAAAAAGACTAATATTAAGAGCAATAGAAAATTATAGAAATAAATTTATATTGGAAGAAGATTTATTAAATGGAGAGGATAAAAGAAAAGTATTAGAAGAAATAGACAAAGAAGTTGATGAAATAAAGCATAAAAATAGTTATAAAAAAGAAATAAAAAGATTAGAAAATAGAATAAATCATTTATGTAGTTTAGATGATTGCAACGAAGAATTTGAATTGTGAGGTAGAAATATGAATAAAGGAGAAAGAATAATATTAAAAGATGATAAAGGAAAACAATATGAACTTATAAGGGTATTAGATTTAGATACAAAGAAAATAATAGATGATTTATCTGCTTTAGTTGTAAAGAAAGATAAAATAATAGATTGGTTAGTTGAAGAAATAAAAGAATTAAAAAAATTAAACATAGAAAATGAAAAGACATATACACAATTAGGAGAAATAATTGGAGAAAAGAAAGTTGAAGATAAAATAAAAGAAAAAGTAATAGAAATAAAAAATAAACCAGTAAAAGATGAGTTTATAACTGCAAGCCAAGGAAAGCTAGATACAATTATAGAAATGGAAAGTCTTTTAGAAAGGAAGTAATTAAAATGGAAAATGGAGATTTAGAAGAACTATTTGGGTATATAAATGCAATAGAAGATAGAATACAACAAATTGATGATGATGATTTATATGAATATGTTGTAGATTGTATTAGGTCAAATAGTTGGTGCACTTTAGAAAACTATAAAGAGTTTTTAGAAGAAAAGGAGTAGATATATGGACTATGATTTTATAGTAGGATTTACATTATTTAACAAAACAGGATTTAAAACAAGATTTAGACATTTCGATAATTTAAGAGTAGCGAAAATGTTTGCAAGTAATGTGAATTTAAAAGATAATAGTAAAATATATGTAGACTTAAGATATTTACAAGATAAATTAAAAGAATTAAAAGAAATTGATAATATAGATTTGATACACTTTAAAATTAAAGAATTATTAGAGGAGAATTAATCTATGGAAAATGAATTAAAGGTTGGAAATTATGGGAGAACTAATTTAGGCAAAATCATAAAGTTTGCTTGGTTAGACGATGCAAATGGCAAAAGATGTGAAAATAAAGTTATATTAATAGATTTAATGATGGCAGGAAATAATAGACCATTTTATTATTTCGAAGAAGGTGAATATATAAGTAAACATTCTAGTAAATTAATAGATATTATAGAAAAACGGAGACTATGTAAATGGAGAGAAAGTTGTAGATATATTTGAAATATATGATGAAAATGATCAGCTTATAAGTAAAAGATTATTAACTGAATATAGAAAGGCTCAATATACAGGAACACAACGACAATATTATATTTTGGAGCAAGACATTAAGACAATTATTACAAAAGAGCAAATTGAATTTATAAGTTATAAAACAAAAGGAGTAAATGATGAAAACTAATTTTAAAATAGGGCAAAGAGTAAAAACTCAAGACGGAGATATTGCAATAATAATAGGAATATATGAAAGAGATAAAGCTCCAAATGAAATATTAATACATTTAGAAGAAATAGATATGGATATTATGGAATATGAATGTAATTTAGAAAAAATGTGATAAAACATATAAAAAGTAGTTAGAAAAATGTGAGAAAGTAGAAAAGTAAAGGAGTTAGGTTGGAATGAATGATGATAATAAATGGGATGCAATAGTAGTTATAATATGTGCAGTGTGTTTTACAACGATTATATTGGTAAAAATGATTTTAGAGGTTACATAACCCTCCCCCTATAAGGGGGATTTTTTACTCTTTGAGGGGACTGTAAAGGGGGCACATTTTTTACACAATTTAAAATTTTCATTTTTTCTTAAAAATTTTAAAAAGTTTTTTAAAAAGATATTAAAAAATGACCTAATTTTTAAGACCATTTTTCTTGATTTTTGTTGATATATTGCATATTTGCTTGATGTCCTTTTTATGCCCTGTTTTTTGGGAAAAGAGCATGATAAAATAGTAGTAGAAATAAATTAAAGGTGATGATTTAATGGAAAAAACTTTTGAAACAGAAGTATTAACAAGATTAACAAAAATTGAAACTAAATTAGACGATTATAAATCTGTAAAAGATAAATCTGATGTAGCTTACGATTTAAGTACTCATAATAAGGAAAGAATTGATAAATTAGAAGATAACAATAAATGGGCTTTTAGAACTTCAATAGGAGCTATAATCACCAGTGTTATTGGAATAATTGTTCTATTAGTTGAAAACGGAATGGGGGTAAAATAATTATGGAAGTAACTGCTGAAATGGTTATAGCTGTAATAACAGCTATTATAACTTTTATTTTTGGAAAATTATCAAAAAAATTTAATTGGATAGATAGTAAATATATTCCTATTCAAAATAGTCTTATTGGTATATGTGGAGGAATGTTATGTTATTTACTAAAGGTATCTGATAAAGATTTATTACAATGCATAATGTATTGTCTATTTGGAAGTATGGGTGCTGCAGGATATTATGATTTAACAAAAACAACAAAGGAGGACAAGTAATATGGATAATATTGTAATAGAAGAAGTTGAATTTGATGAAGAACTTTACAAAAAGAATATAGCAGAAAATACATTTGAAACTGAATATGAGGCAGGTGAAGACAATGCAGATAACTAATGTAAAGTGTCCTGTAAGTAAATATTCAATAAAATGTCCCTATGAAATGAAGCCAGAGGGAATAACAGTACATAATACAGCAAATGATGCTTCTGCTATGAGTGAAATCTCATACATGATAGGTAGACCTGATAAAGTTTCATTTCACGTAGCCATAGATAATTATAGAATTGTAACAGGGTTACCATTCAATAGAAGTTGTTTTGCTGCTGGAGATGGAAAAACTGGTTTTGGTAATAGAAAAACTATAAATATAGAAATATGCTATTCTAAGTCTGGTGGAAAAAGATTTGAAGAAGCTGAAGAATTGGCAGCTGAATATATAGCTTATTTATTAAGGCAATACAATTGGGGAATAGATAAAGTAGGAACACATCAAATGAGAAGTGGCAAGTATTGTCCACATCGTACTTTAGATTATGGATGGGAAAGATTTTTAAATAAAATCCGTTCTTATATGGACATTCAAAATAAAAAAACAGAAACTACAGAAATAAAGAAAGGTAGTGATGAAGAAGTGAGAACTTATCAAAATGGTAGTACTAGAGAAAATATATATGCAGATGTTAAATGCACTGACAAAATTGGTTCATTAGATCCAAGAGAAAAATGCGATTGTTTTGGAGTATTCGAAAACAGAGCTATGGTTCGTTATAAAGTAAATGGAACTAATAATTACAAAATTGGATTTGCTCGTTGGTTAGGTGGAGTAAAATAAGCGAGATGATATTTTATGGGAAGACCAAATAAATATGAAACTTATGTTAAATCAAGATTTGATGAAATAGAAAATTGGGTTAAATTAGGAGCTACAGAAAAAGAAATTGCGAAAAGATTACAAGTTCATAAATCTACATTTATTGAATATAAAAATAAATATTCTGAATTAGATGAACTTATAAAAAGAGCGAGAAAAGTTCCAGTTGAAGAAATTAAAGCAGCAATGTTTAAAAGAGCTGTTGGTTTTGAATACACAGAAACGAAAACTATAACTCAAGAAATCAAATTGCCAGATGATTTATCTAAGGCTTTAGAAGAAATAGGTTTTGACTCTAAAAATAGTGGAAAACCTATATTAATAAAAACCGAAAATACTAAGAAATATGTTGTTCCAGATGTTGCAGCAGGATTGGTATTGTTGCAACATTGGGACAAAGATGAAAAAGGAAAAACTAAATGGTCACGTGATCCAGCGCAATTAGAATTAAGAAAAGAAGAATTAAAGTTTAAAAAGAAACAAGCCGAAAATGATAATTGGTAGGAATATATTATTGTTATACAAATGAGATAGAGGTAAGTAATCTTCGGAGCTTAGCAGATGAAAACCCTGTAATAACACTGCGTGAGCAGTGTAGAGATAACATCGGGAATTCTTGATAGAGGGATAAAACGTGCATATAAATAATTGAAAAATTAAATATCTATCTAGATTATTTAATATGTGTGTGGATTGATGTTATTTCTACAGTGCTTATATAGCACTACTAAGTTTGCCAATATTTCCGTTAGTGCAAAAAAGCTACGTAAGTAGCTTAAAGATATATAAAAATATGTTTTTAAGGTGTTTACGAAATGAAAGGAGAAAAATATGAGCGACTATAAATTAGATATTGGGATTAATTTAAATGATAGAAAATTGTCTCTTAATATTCCAAATGAAACTGAAATATCCGATTTAAAATACATATGCAAAACTGATAATACAGACAACTATATAGCTGAAGAAAATAATAAAGGATATTTTCATTATGTAAAAAATGGTGAAGAAATAAATGAAATTTTTTATGAAAAAAATAATGTTAATTTAAACGAAATAGTTTTACCTAAACATTTTGGAATAATTGTAGAGATTGATGATACAGCAGTATTATATGAATATTTAAAAAGAACAGCAAATGAAAAAGTATATACTATCGGTGAAGACTTTTCAAGAGAAGAAAGTATGAAAAAAGATGATATTCAAACAGAGATAGAAGAGAATATTAGAAGTTACGGAGTACCGAATGATAGTGTAATTGGTTTTGATGGTGATGAAATTCCTAACGGATATATTGAAGTAGGAATTGACAATATAATAACTGCAGGAGCAAGTCAATCTATAACCGCAACAGAAAGTGGAGAAATACAAGTTCCAATTACTAAAGCAGTAGAACAAATCGGAAATGGTTTTACAATTACAAATAATAAAATAATTATAGGTGAAAATATTAATAAAGTTTTAATTTCTGCACAAGTTTATTGCAATTTAGCTGCAAATAGAGGTGGAGTTTTAAATTTTTGTATTAAGAAAAATGGAACCTATATAAATGGACAAACTAATAGTGGTTATGCAAGTTCGGAAACTAGAAACGCTTGTTTATCTTTATCACCAAAATTAGTGTCAGTTGAACCAGGAGATTATTTTGAATATTACGTCTATGCTTATAATGGTGATGTTATAAGAAGTGATAACGTTGATAATACTTTTATGACAATACAAGCTATAGATGGAGATATTGACGAAAGTTTAGTTGAATTTGGTAACGAATTAGATTCTATCAATGGGGAGGTAATTAATTCATGAGTATAGAAAAAAAATTAACTTATTTAAAAGATACTAAAGCATTGATAAGAAAAAAATTAAATCGTTTTGGTATTAATGTAAGTAGTGAAAATACTTTTAGAAGCTATGTTGATTTTTTAGATGAAATACTAAATAGATATCCAAAATCACGTGGACAAGGAACAGAAGTAACACTAGAAAACACAATAGAAGCACCTTTTATTATTTTTGACGTTGAGGGTAATAGTGAACAAGATGGAACACCTAGTCCAGACAATGAAGTACCAATATTAAGTAGCGGAGATAATGGTTCTATCAATGAGAAAATTATTAATAAGAATTTTGCAACAAATATTACAGGAAATGTAACTAGGAACGGACTAACTTTTAAAGTCAATGATGATAAAAGTATCACAATAAATGGAACAGCAACTTCAGATGTTTATTATATATTAAGAAATGATTTATCTTTTAAAGCTGGAGAAACTTGGAGCTTAAGTGGTTGTAATGGAGGTAGTTCAACAACTTATGGATTATATTGTTACAATATAGGAGATTTATACAACGGAACTAAAACAACAACTTTAACTTCTGATTTTGTAAATAGGCAATTAGGTATAATAGTTAAAAATGGAACAACTTTAAATAATGTGACTTTCTATCCACAATTAGAATTAAATTCACAAGCTACAGATTATGTCCTACCACAAGAACAAGACTATTCTATATTTGTTCAACAACCTATGAGAAGTATTGGAGATGTAAGAGATAAATTTGTTAAAGTAAATGGTAATTGGTTTGAAAGACATTATATAGGTAGAAAAATATTGAATGGTACAGAAAATTGGGAAATATATAATACACATATTTATTTATATGATGATACTTTTAAAGCTAGTGTAGAAAGCAATGATTATGTTCCAAATTATAAATGTAATTATTTTATACCTGATAGTTTATTTAATGCAAATTCTTCTCCAAATGGTAAAATATTGCAAAATACATGGGGAGGTTTAGCCAAACATAAAGGTATTGCCTTTAATTCACAAGATACATTTAGTGATGTAGCAACTTTAAAAACATGGCTTTCAACTCATAATGTAGTAGTTCATTATGAACTAGCAGAACCTTTAGACCTACCATGTACTCAATCTCAAATACAACAATTAGAAAACAAACCATCTACTTATAAAGATTTTACTATTATACAAAGTCAAGATGAAACACCAGCTTATTTAGAAGTTGCAGGATTAAAGGAGGATTAATAAATGAAATATTTAAAAAAGATTGCAATAGTGCCTTTTGCTCAAAAACATAAAGGCTGTATAATTGATAGTTTTGATACAAGTGATGATAAACACACAAATGCTCCTAGTATAAATGCTGTAAAAAAATATTCTAATAATACATATAAACAAAAAAATGATTTTGTAATTATTACTGGAAATGTTACCATAGCTGCTAATGATACTGGTTTAGTAAATATAAATTATCCTGAAGGTTTTAATGCTGACAATTGTGTACCAATAACTTGTGGACTACAAATCATAGCAAATAAAGGATATAACTATGTAGGTTACAACAAAGATAGTGGTTCTATATTAACTAACGCATATGATAGAAGATTAAATTTAACTTCTTCAAATATTTTATTTATGATTGACAATCCGAATACGAGTGCGAAAACAATAAGTTATAAAATAGTACTCATGAAGGTATAGAAATGTTCACTTTAGAAACATTTTATAAATCTAAACAATGGGAAAACTTAATAACACAATTAAAACTAGAACGTGTAAATAATCAAGATGAAATTATATGTGAATATTGTGGTAAACCTATTATAAAAAAATATGATTGTATCGCACATCATAAAAAAGAGCTTACCGAAGCAAATGTAAATCAATTAAATGTAAGTTTGAATCCAGATAATATAATGCTAATTCATTTTAAGTGTCACAATAAAATACACCAACGTTTTGATGGATTTAAACAAGAAGTGTATTTAATCTATGGAAGTCCGTGCAGTGGAAAATCAACTTATGTAAGTACTATAGCAAATAATGATGACTTAATTTTAGATGTCGATAAGTTGTGGGAAGCTATTTGTTTATGTGATAAATATAACAAACCTAATCGTTTAAAGTCAAATGTATTTGGATTACGAGATACCATGATAGAACAAATAAAAACACGTACAGGTATGTGGCGAAATGCTTATATTATTGGAACATATCCTTTAAGAACAGACAGAGATAGATTGTGTGATTTATTACGAGCAAAAACAATATTTATAGATGAGACAAAAGAAATTTGTTTATCAAGAGCTAAAACAGAAGAATGGAAAAATTATATTGAGGAGTGGTTTAATACATATGTCGAATAGACGAGAAGAATTGAATCAAATTTTCAAAGATATAGATAAAACGGAAAAACGATTAATTGATAAGTTATTAGATGAAATTGTTTTTTTAGAAGAACAGATGATTAATTTAAAAAAAGTACCTTTTATAAAGATTAATCCAAAAAATCAATCTCAACAAAAAATTACGCCTGCAGCAAAATTATATAAAGAATGTTCTCAAAGTTACATGAACGCAATTAGAATTTTATTAAATAGTTTGAGAAAAGTCGAAAGTTCAGCTGCAGATGAGTTATTACAAAGATTGAAAGAGTTTATGTAATGCCTTATTCTAATTATTTAACACAATATTGGGGAATGATACAAAATGGTGAAATAGTTGTTGGTTATTGGATTAAAAAAGAAATACAAAATCTAATAAATGATTTAAAAGATGATAGATATGTTTATGATACGACTGAAGCTCATAAAAGAATAAAATTTATGGAAACTAATTGCCTTCAATCAAAACAACCATATTATATGAAACCACTTAAACTACTACCATGGCAAAAAGCCTGGTGGGAAGTAGTTTATAGTTTTAAAATGAAAGCTACAGGATTGAGACGTTTTACAGAAGGACTTTTAGAAGTTGCAAGAAAAAATGGTAAATCCACAATGTTTGCAGCAGATGCTAATTATGATTTATTTTGTGGTGAAGGTGGACAAGATATTTGTTGTGCTTCTAATGATGATAGACAAGCAAAACTAATATGGTCAGAAATTGGAGGCATGAGACAAAGACTAGACCCTAAAAAAGCTTTAACTAGTCAAAATTTAGTAGAAATAAAAAATAAAATAAAAAATACTATAGTATTTAGATTGAGCTCAAAAACACAAAATAAAGATGGTTTTAATATTACAAAAACATACTTGGATGAAAGCCATGATATAGCTGAAGAAAATGGACAAAGTGAAGTTGCAGAAGCATGTGATAGAGGAATGAGTACAAAAGATGAACCACTTTTTCTGAATTGTACTACTCAAGGATTTAACAGAGATTGTTATTTGGATCATAAAATTAGTTATGCCAAATGCGTAATTAATGGTGAAATAGATGATATTCATTTTATAGCATTTCTATATGAACAAGATAGTGAGCAAGAAATCTGGCAAGATAAAAAAAGTTGGCAAAAATCTAATCCATCATTAATTTATGGAGTTAAAAAAGTCGGTAAGCTAGAACGTGATATGCAAAAAGCAAAATATGATAAAGCAACTAGAATACACATGCTTACAAAAGATTTTAATATTCCTCAGTCGAATGCACAAAGCTGGTTAATGTTAGAAGATTACGATTATGTACAACCCGTTTATGATTTAGAAGATTTTAGAGGTGCAATGATATTAGGTGCAGTAGATTTATCTGCAACAACTGACTTATCAGATGCTAAGATATTATTAATGAAACCAAATGATAAAACAAAATATGTTTATACACATTATTTTATACCTGAAAGTAAATTACAAGATAGTGACGATAAAGAAGCAGGAGCAGAATATCAAGAATGGGCAAAAGAAGGATTACTTACTATTCATGAAGGTAATGAAATCGATATATCTAAAATTGCAGATTGGTTTTATGAATTATACAAAAATTATAAGTTACGTCCTTTTATGATTGGATATGATCAAAGATATGCGAAAACATTTATAGATAGATGTGAACAATATACTTTTGAAACTGAAATGATACCGCAAGGAAAGGCTTTAAGTAATGCAATGAAATTAGCAGAAGCTGATTTAAAAAGTAAAATAATCAATTATCAAGAAAATAAAATAGATAAATGGTGCTTGCAAAATTGTTGCTGTAAAGTTGATGATGTTGGAAATATTCAACCAGTCAAAATACCTGGTCAACATAGTAAACGTATAGATGGAGCAGTAACGTTGATAATTTTATATGAAGTGTTCAGAAGATATCGCTCTGATTTTGTAACACAATTAAAATAAAAAGAGGTGAACAAATTGGGATTGCTAGTTAATTTTATTAATAAATTCAAAAATAATAAGCAAAACAAGAAATATGCAACATGGTTAAATGGTGGAACTCCTATATTTAGTCAATTTGGACAAAATATTTATGCTTCAGATGTAGTTCAACAAGCGATAAGCTGTATTGTAACAGAAATGAAAAAAATTAATCCAGTACATATAAGAATCGAGGGAAACGATTCAATTCCTGTTATTAATGGTGATAATATTCAACGTTTACTCAATCAACCGAACGAAAGAATGACACAAAGTGACTTTTTAGAAAAAGTATATTGGCAATTATTTTTAAATTACAATGCTTTCATAATACCTACATATATAAGAAAATCTGATGGTTCAAAGGAATATACAGGATTTTATCCTATACAACCAACAAATGTTACTTTACTACAAGACAATAGCGGAAAATTATTTATCAAATTTAATTTTTTAAATGGATATGAAACTACTTTAAGATATAGTGATGTTATACATTTAAAATATAGATTTTCAGTAAATGAATTTATGGGTGGAAATAGATTTGGACAACCAGATAATGATGCTTTACTTAAAACACTCGAATTAAATAACACATTGTTGCAAGGCGTTGCAAAATCTTTAAAAGCTAGCTTTGCTATAAATGGAGTTATTAAATATAATACTTTACTTGATGATGGAAAAATGGAAGCTAATATCAAAGAACTTGAAAAACATTTACAGAATAATGAAAGTGGACTATTACCTCTTGATATAAAAGGTGAATATATTGATTTGAATAGAAAACTTGAATTAGTAGATCCTGAAACTTTAAAATTTATAGATAGTAAAATATTAAGACATTTTGGAGTAAGTTTACCTATTTTGACAGGTGATTATACCAAACCTCAATACGAAGCTTTTTATCAAAAAACACTTGAACATTTGATAAAAGCTATAGGTGAAGCTTTTACAATGGTATTATTTACAGAAAGAGAAAAAAGTTATGGAAATAAAATTATTTTTTATCCACATGAACTTATATTTATGGATACAAGTCAGAAAATAGAATTGTTTGATTTATTAGTTGATAGTGGTAGTTGCTATCAAAACGAATTAAGAACAGCTTTCGGAATGAAACCGCTTCCTGAATTAGCGGGAAAAATAGCAATGTCGAGTAATAAAACAAATGCTGAAAATAATAAAAATAAAGATAATAAGGAGGGTAATAACAATGCCAAAGAGTAGAAAAAAATTTAAAGATAATGAACTAGTTACCAGAAAATATCAAGCTACGTTTAGAGCTTCTGAAGAGGAAGAAGGCTCAATAATAGAAGGTACACCAATAGTATTTAATCAAGATACTAAAATGCGTGATTGGGCGGGTGAATATTTGGAAAGAATTGATTCGCATGCTTTAGATGATGCTGATTTAAAAGATATACGATTATTTATAAATCACGATATAGATAAAATTGCTTTAGCTAGAACTAAAAATGGAAAAGGCACAATGAGTTTTAACATAGATGAAGAAGGATTACATATAAAAGCAGTTTTAGATACTGAAAATAATGCAGAAGCTAAAAGCTTATATTCTGCTGTAAAACGTGGAGATATGGATGGAATGAGCTTTATGTTTCGCATAAAGGACCAGGAGTGGCAAAACTTAGATAGTGATTGTCCAACTCGTGTCATTAAAAAGATTTCAATTGTTCATGAGGTTAGTGTTGTTAATTTTCCAGCATATCCTCAAACTTCTATAGATGCAAGAGATAATTCAGAGGAAACTGAATACTCGCCACTGGAGGAAGCCAGAAGAGCATTATCAGAGGAAACTGATAAGAAGTCAAAAGAACTTGAAATAGAAAAATTAAAAAATAAAAATTTATTAAAATTAGGAGGAATTTAATATGTTAGAGTATTTAAAAAAATTATTATCTAGTAGAAAATCAAAATTAAAAAATCTACAAGAAAGAAATGAAAAAAGTGAAAATTTAGATGAAGTAAGACAACTTGGTGTAGAAATCTCAGAGGTTACTGAGGAAATCAGAGGGCTTGAAAGTCAAATTGCTAATTTAGAAGCTCAAGAGAATAATAATGGTGAAGACGATACAAGAAGTAACTTTGACCCAAATAGAGCTTTAAATGTTGTAGGACAAACTGATATGAATAATGGTGAAGCAAGACAAGAAGAAGTTGATCCAAGAGGAACAATGGAATATAGAACAGCATTTATGAATTATGTTCAAAGAGGAGAAGTAAATAATGATGTTCTTCAATTTGAAACAAGACAAGATGCTGCAGGACAAGCTTCTAATCTAGGAGTATTAATACCAAGTACAGTTGTTCAAAAAATAATACAAGGTGTTGAAAAAGTTTATGGACAACTTTATTCTAGAGTTAGAAAAACAAATATACCTGGTGGTGTAAAATATCCTATTGGTTCATTTAGTGCTACTTTCCATAGAATTACAGAAACAACAAAATCAGATAGACAAAATGCAGGTGGAGTTACAGGATATGTTGAGTTCTCATATAAAATTGGTGAAATTAGACTTGCTAGAACTTTATTACAAGTAGTTTTGTCAGTTGATGCATTTGAAGAAGAATTTGCAAAAGTTATTGTAAAGGCTTATGTAAAAGCAATGAATAAAGAAATAATGACTGGTGTAGATAATAACAATGAATGTGTTGGTATATTAACAGAGGCTGCTAAAAATGATAGTCGAATTCCAACAGGTAATATAATTGAATTTACAGCTAAAGAAATGGAAGATTGGAAATCATGGCAAACGAAATTATTTGCTAAAATACCACTTTCAATGAGAGGATTGAAACCTGAATTTGCTATGACTGCAAATACATATGAAGCTAATATCAAAACTTTAGTAGATGATAATAACAGACCTGTATATAACGAAACATATAATCCTGTTGATGGAAGCGAAGTATCTAAGTTTAAAGGTAAAGATGTAGTTTTCGTTGAAGAGGATATTCTTAAAAACTTTAATGATGCAGTAAATGGTGAATATTTTGGTATGTTCTGGGTTCCAGAAGAAGCTTATGCTATAAATAGTAACTTAGATTTTATTGTTAGAGATTACTTTGATGAAGAATTAAATCAATATGTAAAGAAAGCTTTGGTAATAAATGATGGTAAAATATTAGACCCTAAATATATTTACTTATTAAAGAAAAAAATAACAGGTTAATAGATGGAGGGTTTATCCCTCCTAATAAATAAAAATGAAAGGAGAGAATTATTATGGCAAAACAAAATGTACCGAATGTAAATGAACAAGTAACAAGTACAGGAGAAACTGAAAAAGATTTACAAGGTGAGAAAATTCAAGCAAATACTGAAGAAGTAAAAAAAGATTTAAAAGTAAATATATCATTTACTGATAAATATGATGAAACTAAATCTTATAAAATAAATGACGTTATAAAAGCTGATTCGATATCAAAAGAAAGATATGATGAATTAGTAAAAGATGAACGTAAACTTGTATCAATTATGGATTAATTTTATGTGAGGTGATAAACGATGGCTGAATATACAACTATTCTTAATGATGTAAAAAGCGATTTGGGTATAACTGGATCATATCAAGATAAAACAATAAAAGGTTATATAGATGAAGTAAAACAATTTTTGATTGATGGTGGGGTTGATGAAGAAATAGTTAATTCTGAAAATACAAAAGGAATTATAAGTCGTGGAGTTGCAGATTTATGGAATTATGGTTCTGGAGGAACAGGTTTATCACCTTATTTTATACAAAGAGCTATACAATTAGCATCTAAAAGTACTAAAACAAAAAGTGAAATTAGAGATTTTAAAGAAAGAATTGAAACACTTGAAAATAGCTCAGTTGAGCATGAAGAAAGAATTGAAAATATAGATGATAATTTAAATACAGTAAATGATACACTAAATGAACATAGCGAAAGTATAAATAGCTTAAATGACAAAGTTGCAATACATACCAAACAAATTAGTAATATCAATGATACTTTAAATACTCATGGAGAACGTATAACAAATGTAGAAGATAATAAAGCAGATACAGAATATGTTGATGAATTAGTTGGAGATATAGGAGATGAAGTTGATAATATAAATGGTGAAGTGGTAGGTGATGAAAATGTCTGATTATAGACCTAAAATTGAAAATCCTATACCTTTAATATTATTGATACCTACATATACAAATAAATATGGCGTGGACAAACCCACATATCCAACTATAGAAGAAGCATTACAGAACCAACAGAATTTATTTTTTGGTTCTTTTAAAACTTATGGTGGAACTGAAAAAAATGTGAATGGGATATATAGCATTGAAGATACTGCGAAAGTTGTAACATGGTATAGACCGGATATTAAATCAAATTGTAGAATTGCAATAGCTCAAAATAACAATGTTTATGAAATAATTAATGAACCTGAAAATGTAAATATGAGGAATCAATTTTTAAATTTCAAAGTAAGACGCGTTAAAGGTGGTAGTTAATATATGAGTAATAAAAGTAAAATTGAAATGGAAGGTTTCGAATACGTAATATCATTTTTAACAAAATTAGGTGCTAATGTCAAAGGGACTACTGAAAAAGCTCTTAAAGAAACACACAAATTAATCACTCAAAAAGCAGATGAAGCTGTACAAAAAGCTAATTTGCCTGCAAAAGGTAAATACTCTACAGGTACTACTGAAAAAAGTTTAGTTCGTGAAGCTGAGATTACTTGGGAGGGAACTGAAGCAAGTGTAAAAACAGGTTTTAGTATTTCAAAAGGTGGACTAGCTTCAATATTTATGATGTATGGTACACCTAGACATATGAAAAATCAAAAAATGTATAATGCTTTTTTCGGGAGTAAAACTAAAAAAGAAATTATTAAATTGCAAGAAGATATATTTTATGATGAACTAAGGAGGCTAGAGAAATGAAAGAATTATTAATAGATACTTTACTTACTCTTGGTTATCCTGTTAAACTACAAGGTTCTATTGAGGAAAATGAGAAATATCCAGGAAGTTTTTTTACATATTGGAACAATAATACGGATGATGGAAATCATTATAATAATAAACCAATAAATTATGTTTGGGATTTCGATGTGAATTTTTACTCAGAAGATCCTGATTTAGTTAATACTGTATTGTTAGATGCAAAAGAAAAATTAATGAAAAAAGGTTTTATCATTAGTGGTAAAGGCTATGATGTTGCTAGTGATGAGCCTACTCATACTGGTAGAGGTATGAATGTTTTAAAAATTGAAAAATAATTTAAAAAATCAAATTAAAAAGGAGGAATTTTAATTATGTTTGGAGATGTCGAAATTGAAGAATATAGAGGTGTCGAGGGAGTAGTTGCAGCTGAAGTATTAAAAGATAACAATAAAACAGGAGAAAACGAAGGTTATAAAACAGGAGAAGTGTTTGATATTGCAGGTGTAAGTGAAATAAGCAAAACTTCAGAGGGCTCAAGCGAAAGTCATTTCTATAATAATATACCGGCTATTGTAATTACAAGTCAAGGAGCAGATACAATTAATATAAATGCTTCTGCTATTCCACTTGATGTTTTAGCAAAAATAACAGGTCAAAAATATGACGAAACAACTGGAGCTTTAATTGAAGGAGAAAGAGAAAGAAAATATTTTGCGATTGGTTATAAAACTAAAAAAACTAATGGTGATGAAGTTTATGTTTGGAGACTTAAAGGTACATTTAATAATCCTGATCAAACAAACGCAACTGAAAATGACGGAACAGATGCTAATGGTCAACAATTAGTATACACAAATATTTCTACTACTCATAAATTTACTAAAAATAATAATAAAGGTGCAAAAGCTCTTAATGTTGATGTTGCTAAAGGAAAAGCAGATGTATCAACATTCTTTAATACAGTTACAACACCTGATACTTTACAAGCTAAAGGTTAGAAAAATATATGTGGGGACAGCTTAGTACTGAGTTTTGATATATAGCCTTTCGTATGTCAATTACCCACTATTTTAATTTTGGAAAGGAACGATAAATTATGAAATTAAATATATATGAAAATAAAAAAGTTATAAAAACTTATGAAGCTGATACATATGATTTGATGTATGGTACAGTTACCGATTTAGTAAAAGCTTTGGATTTAGATAAATTAAAAAGTGGTAAAGATGAAGATATTTTAGACTTAATAATGCAATTCTTAATGAATGGTTTAGATGCAGTTAATGATTTGTTAAAAGATATTTTTGAAGGTTTAACAGATGAAGAATTAAAAAAGACTAAGATAAAAGAAATTGCAATTGTCTTAATGCAAATAGTTAATTTTACATTTAATCAGATTGGAACTAGCTCAAAAAACTAGATGAGGGACAAAGTGATTTGTCCCTTTATGATATGTTCTTTCAGTTAGAATTAAATTTATGTGAAAGATTTCCAGCATTAACACCATTTCAAATTAGAAGAGAAAAAGCTAGAGAAGTATTTTTATTAATAAAAAGAATTAATCAATATAATAAAAATAATTCTGAAAGTACAATTAAAAATAAATCAAATAAAATAAGACGTCCTGCAGGTGACAACTGGTTTTAAAAGTGAGGTGAGAATATGGCTGAAAAAAAAGAAGATATAACAACACGATATAGGTTAGATATATCAGATTTAAAGAAGAATATAAGCGAAGCTAATAGACAAATAAAATTGTCTAATGCACAATTTAAAGCAGCGGCAGCAGGTATGGATGATTGGCGTAAATCAAATGATGGTTTAAACGCTAAATTAAAGCAATTAGGTGATATTTTAGAATTAGAAAAGTCTAAAACAAAAAATTATCAATCACAGATGGATAGACTTAAAACTGCTTATAATGAAAATGGTAATAGAGTTGAACAACTAAAAGCTAAATTACAAGAATTAGCTAATAATGGAGTATCTAAAACAAGTGATGAATATAAAAAATATGAAAGAGCTTTAAACGATTGTGAGAAAGAACAAATAGCTAATAAAAAGTCAATAGATGATTTGAATATAACTATTGTAAATCAACAAGGTAAAGTTAATGGAATTGAAAAAGATATAAGAACATATACAAATTCATTAAATAATTTAGGTAAGGAACAAATTGATGTAAAAGAAGCTACTAGTGATTTAAATGAAGGATATACAATTTTAAAAGGTACTATTGCTAATTTAACTTCACAAGTTATTTCAAAAGCTGTAAATGGTTTAAAAAAATTGGCTTCAATGACTATAGATGCAGGTAAAGAAGCGGTTAAGAGTTATGCTGAATACGAGCAGTTAGTAGGTGGAGTGGAAACATTATTCAAAAAAAGTGCTCCAATAGTTGAAAATTATGCTAATAATGCTTATAAAACAGCGGGGCTTTCTGCTAATAAATATATGGAGACAGTCACAAGTTTTAGTGCTTCGTTATTACAAGGTTTAAATGGTGATACTTCAAAAACTGCAAAAATTGCAGATTTAGCAATCACAGATATGTCTGATAATGCAAATAAAATGGGTACAGCTATGGAAAGTATTCAAAATGCTTATCAAGGTTTCGCTAAACAAAATTATACAATGTTGGATAACTTAAAATTAGGTTATGGACGGAACCAAAAATGAAATGATTAGACTTATAAATGATAGTGGTATTTTAAATAAAAAAATTAAGAGTTTAGACAATATCACTTTTGACCAAATTATTTTAGCTATACATAAAGTTCAAGATAATATTGGAATTACAGGAACTACAGCATTAGAAGCAGAGGATACTATAGAGGGTTCTGTAAATTCAATGAAAGCTGCATGGCAAAATTTACTAACAGGAATTGCTAATGGTAAAGTTGATAATAAAATATTGTTAAAAAACTTTACTAGTAGTGTAAAAATAGTTGGTAAAAATTTAATACCTGTGGTAAAAACTACAATTACTGGATTAGTTGACACAGGTAGAGATTTATTAAATGAAATGCTTGGAGAAAATAAATTTAAATTTAAAGGTGAAACAGTTGTAAGAAAAATTCAAGAAACATTTAAAAAGCTCATAAATACATTGGAGTGGTTTAAAAAGAATAAAAATTTAGTAGTTGGATCAATGAAAGCTATAACTGCAGCTTTTGTAGTAAGTAAAATAAATAATTATATTAAACCACTAAATTCAATTGTTCAAGGGTTCGGTAAATTTGTCATAAATGCAAGACAAGCTACTTTAGCTACACAGGCTAATACAACTGCACAAATAGTTAACACAGGTGCACAAACAGCAGGAGCTACAGCAACGGGAATTTTAACTGCAGCTACACAAAGTTTATCTGCAGCATTTAAAGCTAATCCAGTTGGACTAATTATAAGTGGAATAACAACACTTATTACTTTATATGAAATATTTAAAAATAAAACCGATGAAACAACTGAAGCACAAAAGAAAGAAAGTGAAGAAATTAAACTAGCTCGAGATGGTCTTGATAATTACAAATCGGCTATGAATGAAGCAAATGATGCGAAACAAGAATTTTTAGATAAAAATTTAAGTGAAATTGATTATTATCAAGATTTGTACAAGGAATTAGATACTATTGTTGATAAAAATGGCAAAGTGAAAAAAGGATATGAAGAAAGAGCTAAATTCATTGTAGATACTTTAAAAGATGCTTTAGGTATTGAAATAGAAATGACAGACGGAGTTATAAAGAAGAACAAAGAACTAGAAGATAAGATAAAAGATGTTATAAATCAAAAAAGAGCTCAAACCCTAATTGAAGCTAATGAAGAAAAATATAATACTGCAAGAGAACAGAAAAATAAGTTAGAAGAAATATATGGTAATATGTTAACAGAAAATAAACAAAAAGAACAAGAAAGAAATGAAGCACTCCAAAATATGGCCGAATACTTGGAAACAGATACTGAGAAATTGCAGAATTTTATAAATGAAAACGGAAAAATAAACAATTTTAAATTGAATGAATACTTAAACAGCCACGCTGAATTAGCTGAAAAGATTGAAAATAATGGTTTAAAATTTAATGCTCTGCAAAGTACATTAGAAGATACAACTAAAGGTTTTAATGAAAGCAATAAAGTTTTAGATGAGGCAAGAACAAAGTATACTACAAATCAATCAGTTATTAATGATTATGAGAATGCTTTAACTAATATGCAAAATAAAAACTACGATGCAGTTGCAAAGATATATGAAGATACACATACTTTTATAGGGAAAACGACCGAAGAAACATACAATAATTACCAAACTCAAATAAATATGCAAAACGATTATATTAAGTATTTGAATGAAAATAAAGATAAGTATGATAAAACATATGTAGAAAAAGAAATAGAAAAAACAAAAGCAATCATTAAAAATTTAGAAAAAGAACAATCTCAATATAATCAAACAACTGAAGATGGATTGAAAAAAGTAACATTGACTTGGCAAGATAATTTAGATAAACAATTGTCTGAAATAACAGGAAGTAACATTGAATTTAAAGATGCTGGTAATGGTAATGTACAAATGTATGCAAATGGAGTAAAAGCTGGAGAAGCTAAACCAAAAAATGAAATGGCAAAAGTAGTTGAAAATACTATTTTAGAAATATCAAAGCAAGAAACTGGAGCAGAAGCTGCAGGAAAAAATCTACTAGAAGGTATAAAAAATGGTATAGGAAATAAAGAAAAACAAAATAGTATATTTGGTAAAATTACTTCATTTGGACAAACTTTATTATCAAAATTAAAATCGTCTTTGCAAGAACACTCACCTTCTAAAGCTACAGAAGAAGACGGTGTAAATTTACTATTAGGTTTAGTTAACGGAGTAAAAAAGAAAGAAAAATCAATATTAAAATATATTAAAAACTTTGGTCAAAATATAGTTAATACTTTAAATAATGAATTGGACGTTGATTTAAATACAAACTTCAGAGGCTCATTAAATGGAATAAAAAATAAATTAAGTATGTCTAATGAAGCTTTAATAAAAAGTTCTACTTTAGGAGGAATTTCTCAAGGAAATTCTAATATTTCCAACTCGAATGTAAATAATTTTACACAAAATATTTATGCACCGAGACAACCATCACGTTTTGAGATATATCGAGACACTAAAAATTTATTAAATTTAGCAAAAGGAGGATAATATATGTTTGAAGCAAAAATTGAAAATAAAAAAGGGAATATTTTAACTCTTTCACAGAATGAAAGCGATTTTCAAATAATAAGGATTACAGGTCTTAATCCTCCTAATGCACAAATTAATACTAATAATTTAGCTGGAATTGATGGTGCGAAATACAATTCTTCTAAATTGCAAACTAGACAAATTGTAATTACACTCAAATTGAATGGGTGGGGTACAAGGGTTGAAGATAATAGACAAATGTTATATAGATATTTTCCCACAAAAGAATGGTGTAAATTTTATTTCAAAACTGATAACAGAGATGTATATATCGAGGGGTATGCTGAAACTCTTGAAGTAGATTTGTTTCAACAAAGTCAAACTATGCAAATTGTAATATTATGCCCGCAACCATATTTCAAAGCTATGGATATGATAATAGATGATATATCTAAAGTATTAAAAAATTTTGAATTTCCTTTTTCGATAAATAATGATGAACCTATTCCTTTTTCTATAATAGAATTAAATAAGATAACCAATGTATATAATAACTCTGAAAGTGAAACAGGTATAATAATTGAAATTGAAGTATTAAATAATGTAAATAAAATTGAAATTAGAAACATAGATACTGGAGAAAGTTTTATTTTAAATTATGATTTTCTTCCAGATGATAAAATAATTATTGATACTAATAGAGGTCAAAAATCTATTACACTAATTAGAGAAGGTATAACTTTTAACTTATTTACTGCAATACAAAAAGGCTCAAAATTCTTTCAATTATCACTTGGAGATAACTTCTTTAGTTATCTTGCTGATGAAGGAAGTTCAGATGCTTCAGTTCACATTGTATTTAAATATTATACATTATATCGAGGTGTATAGAGATATGGAAGATATTTATGTTTTAAATAAAAATCTAAAAATTATAGATGTTATAGATGCCTATAAATCATGTATTTGGAGCAATAGATATAATGATTTAGGTGATTGCGAATTATATATAGAAGCCAGTACAAAAAATTTAAATACTTTGAAAATGGGAAATTATTTAATTAGACTTGACGATGAAATGATTTGTGAAATAAAAAAAGTTGAATTAGATACAAATAATGAAGATGGTAATTATCTAATTATAACAGGTATAGATGTTAAAGATATTTTAAATCAAAGAATTATTTGGGGAACAATGAGTTGTGATGGAAATGTAGAAGATTTTATAAGAGAAATGATAAATGATAATATTATAAATCCATCTATACCATCTAGAAAATTTTTAAAACCTAATGGTGAGCAATTATTATTTTTAGCTCCTAAAGCAAATATATTGGAAACAACTACAGAACAAATTTCGTATAAGAAAATTGGAGAAAAAATTAAAGAATATTGTAAAACTTACGATTATGGATATAAAATATTTTTAAATAATGAATATTTTTATTTTACTATTTATAAAGGAACTGACCGAAGTAGTTATGTTGTATTTTCAGATGATTATGAAAATTTGCACTCAAGTAAATATATAGCAGATAATATGAATTTAGGCAATGTAGCCTTAATAGCAGGAGAGGGAGAAGGTTCAGAACGTATTAAAGAAACAATTGGAAATGCCAATAGTACAGATAGATATGAAGTATATATAGATGCAAGAGATATTTCTAAAACGATAACCTATAAAGAATTAATAAATATATATCCTAATGGAGCTATTATACCAAATGGAGATAAATATAGTTACAAATTAAATATAATAAATATTCAAACAATAAGTAATGAACAATTAGAAAATTTAAAAAATGATTATCCAAATGGTGTAGAAATAACTATAAATGATAATATGTATTATCAAATTCAAAATGTAATTATAGCTGATTTAGATACAAATAAACCAAATGATAATACTAATGTGATTTTACGCGATATAATTTATTCAATTTATTTGCTTAATCGAGGACAAGAAAAATTATCAGATTATAAAACTAATATATCGTTTGAAGGTTCTGTTGAACCTAATACAACTTTTATATATAAAAAAGATTATTTTTTAGGCGATTTAGTTACAGTAGAGAATGAATATGGTATATCCATGATAGCTAGAATTATAGAAGTTATAGAAGTGAATGATGAAAATGGTTATACTATAGAACCAAAATTTAAATATTTAAATGAGGAGGAATGAAAATATGGCAGATCAAAAATTTGAAATAAATTGTGGATTTTTTGATTCGATAAATCATGATAGACTTTATTCTGCAGATGAAATGAATAGACCATATAAAAGGATTATAACCAATGGTGTTTTTGCAACACCACAAGGAATACCTAGCAATGATTTACAAGTATTAAGCGCTGGAGAATTAAATATAATAGTAAAACCAGGTGATGCTTTATTTGCAGATAAATGGTTTAATAATCCAAGTAATATAGCAATTACTATTCCAAGTAATACAAATATAGTTCCAAGAATAGATAGTGTTATAGCTCAAGTCGATAAAACAATGAATGAACGTAAAGGAAATATTATTTATAGAACTGGAGAAGCAAATTCTAATCCTGAAGCACCGGCATTAAGTAATAATAGTAACATCGTAGAGTATCGATTAGCCAATATTTACGTTGAAGCAAGTGCAGTTTCAATAAATCAATCCAATATAACAGATTTAAGAGGTTCTGAAGAATGTCCATGGGTTACAAGTTTAATACAACAAGTAGATACAAGTGAGTTATTTAGACAATACCAAGCTGCTTATAAAAAATATTTTGACGAAAGTACAGAAGAATTTGATGAATATGAGCAAATGAGAAAAGATGAATTTGACCAGTTTTTACACAATTTAACAAGTCAATTAGAAGTTGCTACAAATTTAATACTATTAACAAATACTTACATATCAAAAGAAATAGTTACAAATATACCTATAGGAATACCAAATTTTGATCCTAGTACAGATGTATTGATTGTTTTTGTGAATGGACTTAGAGCTACAGAAGGATTGAATTATACAATAAATGAAAACAAAATAAGTATAGATTTAAAAGTAGAATTATTATCTGGACAAGCTGTAAATTTCTTAGTTTTAAAATCAGTTATTGCTGCAGATATTCAAACTACTATTACATTGATACAACAACTTAATAATAAAATAAATGAATTAGAACAAAGAATTGAAGCATTGGAACAAAAAAATAGTGGAGAGTAAGTATGTATGTTTACATACTTACTTTTTAACTTTTCTTCGATTTTCTCTTTAACCTATATAGAATATGGTTTATTTATTTTTAAATTGTTAAAAGATGAAATTATATTACTTTAAAATAAAAATGGCTTAAAATTGATTCTAACGCGAGTTTTAAAAAAGGTATTGACAAAATTTGTAAAAAATGTTTAAAATAAGTAAACAATAGACAAAGGCTTGATATTATGTAAATTTTGTGATATAATTATTTTAAGTATTATTTCTAAAATAAATGGAATAATATTTATCAGGTGATTATATGAGAAAAATAAAAGGCGTAAAAAAATATAATAGGAGGGAGAAATATATGGAAAAAGTAATAAATAAATCGAATGTAAAAAATTTGATTAATATGCTTGTAGAACAAAGTAGCAATGACTGGGACGAATTATGCGATAATTGCACAACTCTTATTAAAGAAGCCAAAATGACAAATGATGATATTGACGAAATAGTAGAAAGAGTAAGGAAAGAAAATGGATAATATAAGAGTAGTTGTTGATACAAATGTTTTTATAAATGGCATTTTTAAACAGGACGAGTTTGCAAAAGCAATATTTAGACTAAAGAGTTCAAATAAAATTTGCTTTGTTATGAATAAAGAAATGCAGAATGAACTATTAATTACTTTTAGCACGATTTTATTAGAAGCATATAGAAAAAGGAATAAAGCTGGAGAAGAAATTGGTATAATTCCATTAAGTGCATCATTATCAAAATGTCTATGGCAAGTACGAGAAGTAGATCATATTATACATACGAATTATTGCAAAGAAGATGCATCAGATAATAAATTCATAGATTGTTGTATAGATGATGATGTAAAATATTTAATAACTCAAGACAAACATATAAATGGAGTAGCAGATAAAATAAAGAAACAACATAAAATAGAAGTTTTAAGTCCATTTCAATTTTATACAAAATATAAAACAAAACAATTATAATATTAGAAGTAGTTCATAGTGAGCTACTTTTTTTACATCTTCGACAAACTTCGACAGACTTTGCAAAAAATATGTTGTATAATGATATAAAGAGGTGATTTATATGTTATTGAATTTTCTAATATGGATCAACAAAAGAAAATTGGACAAGATGATTACTTCAAATTATACTTACGATGAAATATTAAAGCAGAGTCAAAAGATAGATCAGTATATTAATATTTGGTATAAAAATAGAATTATATTTTATAATAAATTTTGACAACATTTTTTATGAAAATATACAAATTTCCCAAAAATTACCCAAATTAAAAAATAAAATAAATAAAAAATGCGAAAAATCAATAAAAAATATACATAATATAGAACCTGCACGAGGCGCCAAAGTAGCAGATAAGTAATTATCTGTTATTTTTTTGTTAGGAGTGAAATTAATGATAAAAATATGTGAGATTTGTGAGCGAAAATTTGAATCTAATTCTAAATCTAGATTGTATTGCTATGAATGTAGTGGCGAATCTACAAGATTGAATTATGAAACGAGAAAACATCAAAAAACTATTTTAAGAAGGAGCATGAAAAAACAGGCAATAAAAACTCTCGGAGGAAAATGTTCTATATGTGGCTATGATAAATGTATTGACGCTTTAAAATTTCACCATAAAAATCCTAAAGAAAAAGACTTTAAAATAGGATCATGTAATACAATGTTTTGGAGGGACTATAAAGCAGAAACGCTGAAATGTATTTTGGTTTGCTCTAATTGTCATAAAGAAATTCATAGTGAATTAGGATATATTTATAGTTAATAATAATATAAAAAGCTCAGATTATTCTGAGTTTTTGCGTTTTGATAAATTATATTTATTTAAAGAAAAGACTATTGGCAAAGTATTCTTAAATACTTTGCCAATAGTCAGAATTGAACGAAATATCGTTCTTATGTTACGTTAATTGTTGTTTGTTACAAATTCCGGTAATTCTTTTGGACTAAAAATCTGACTTTCGCCACTTGTTAAATTAAATAACAAGTATTGGGTCACATAATAATTTCCAAAGAACCATTCTTTCTCAGCTATTGCAAATACCCCAAAAGGTACATTGTCGTCTGAAACAGCAACAAACACTTCTTTTAACTTAAGAGTTGGATAGTCAGGTCTAATAGATGCTATTTCAAACTTATGAGGACAAGAAATAAATTTAGCTTTTTTGTAATCTTTCTGGTCTATAATTACCACTCCATAACCGTTGCTACCACCTGAAACAATAAATATATATTTTCCATTATTGTAGGAGGGACCAGATACAGAAATCAGCATGGAATAAATTTTTTATTTCATCAGCTGATACAAAAAGCTTAATTATAGTTCTCTCATCTTGTTGTATTTGAGTACTTTCAACAGTTAAGTCTATACTTTCTACCTTATTTAAAGGAGCCTGTATATTTGAAGTAGCAATGCTATCTTGTTCAAATAAAATAAAAAGTATCACTGCAAAAGATAAAAATAAGCCATAGCGTACTTTACCTTGATATAACCATAAACACTGAGCTAAAAAGCAGATTATTATCATTATGTATGAATCAGATAAAGTATATCTTTTACCGGCTACTAAGTACATTGCCATACTTAGCATAAATATAACAGTAAAAACAAATATTTCTGCAACGATTTCAGACTTCCAACTTTCGGTAAATCCTATTCTTTTTTCTTCATAATTTCTGACAAGTGTTTTATTTATAACACCTTTCCAAAACCACGGTCTAACCAAACATGTAGAGCATATTGCCCAAAGTAAAGATAACAAGATAACCCGTAACATAATTAACCTCCTTTTAAATGATGATTACTTGTTTTATATGATTAACTAAAGGAGTAAGTTCTTCCTTACTCAATTAGAAAAATAAGGAAATATGCAAAAATTACATATATAAATATTATACACTAAATCTACATAATTTTCAATATTTATGTATGATTATTGTAAATAAATCTGTCATTTTTTTATATTCGCTTGTTTTAATAATGGAAATATAGTATAATTCAAATATTAATAAATGATTTTAAAGAAATGGAGAAGCTAAAATGGAAGAATATTTTAAAAATTTAAACGAAGAAGTAAAAGAATACTTAAAAATCTTATCACCAGAGTTTCCAGAATGGTTACTAGAATATATTAATACTCCAGAAATGCTAAGACTAGATGGGGTAGGAGTGTCATGTGGTACATTATATACAAAAATATATAATGATAAGTATTATTATTCATCATTAACTCATAGTATTGCTGTTGCTTTAATAATGTGGCATTTTACAAAAGACAAAAAGCAAACATTAGCTGGTTTATTTCATGATATTGCCACTCCAACTTTTAAGCACTGTATTGATTTTATGAATGGTGATTATGAGCATCAAGAATCAACAGAAGAAAGAACAGAACAAATAATAAAAGATTCTAAAGAGATAATAAGTTTATTAAAAAGAGATAATATTAGAATTGATGAGGTTTCTGACTATCATATTTATCCAATAGCAGATAATGACTCTCCTAGATTAAGTGCTGATAGATTTGAATATACGTTATCTGGCGGATTATATCAAGAAATAGTATACACTTTAGAAGATATAAGAAAGTATTATAATAATGTCACTATACTAAAAAATGAAGATGGAATAGACGAAATTGGTTTTAAAGATAAAGATTTATGTGAAGAGTTTATACATGATATTTCAAAACTATGGCCACGCTGGGTTGAAGATGAAGATAGACTAGCTATGCAATTTATAGCAGACATTGTTAAGTCTATGAATATAAAAGGATATATTACAGTTGATGATTTATATAAATATTCAGATCAAAAAATTATTCAACTTATTCAAAATTGCGAAGATATATATTTAAGAGATGCTTTTAAAAAATTTCAAAATGCAACAAGAGACATAGTATATAAAAGTGATGAATCAAATAATAAAATATATTGTACAAGTGTAAAAGGCAAGAAAAGATATGTTAATCCATTAGTTAGCATAGACAATAAGGCTTATAGAATAAAAGATGCTTCTTCACAAGCAAACAATGATATTAACAAATTTTTAGGTATGAAACTACATAAATATATTGGATTGGAATTTGATTTTAAACCATATTAAAAAATGGAAAATAAAAATTGTTAAAAAATTATTGAAAAAAATATTAATATAATATATTATAAATATATAATTTAATTTTAAGGGGGAAAAACATATGAAAAAGAAAATTTTATCAATTAGTGTACTTTTATTTTTTATGCTTATAACTTTATTACAAAATAAGGTAGTGGCTGCTACTCATACATTAGAAGAAATTGCAGAAATATTTAATAATAGTAGCAGTGTGAATGATTATGAGGAATTATTTGAATCCGAATTTATTGCATCAACAGATGAGAGTGAGCCTAATGCTATATCAATTACAATAAAAACAGAAAATGGTTCATCAAAAATTAATTTTGAAAAAGAAGGAAACATTTTAAGCAATACACATTTAGATGATGAAAATTTAGTAGCTGCATTTTTGTTAGCAGAGAGTATTGGACAAGCAAATGGATATAATGATGGAGAATTAATTAATAATTTCAATATGTTTGTAGATGAAGTATATAACTATACAGTAGAAAATGAAGGATTTGAAGTAAAAGAAGATGAAGGTAATTATTCTGTAAAAATGGATATTACAAAAAAAGTGCCATTAATTGATGTAAGTGAGTATTATTTAAAACCAGAAGAATTTGATTTTATAAAAAATATTGTTGATGAAGGCACAACAGGCAATCAGACTGGACGTGATTCAAAATTTGCATATAATTTGTTGGTAGGTGAAGACGAAAACCAAATATATATTGGTGAAAAAGATGAAATAACAGATAGTACATATAAATCAATACTATCTGCAATAGAAGTAATGTATGGAGAAAAAGCTGTAGAGTATTTTGAATCAATTTATCCAGAACTTTCAGAAGGATATATGATACTTGATGGATTTACGATTGATTATGATACAGATATTGATTTAGAAGAACAACCTATATTTACTGGAACAAAAGTAGTTTTAGTAACAATAGATAATGAGTATTTAAAAGATGAAGTTTTAAGAACAGAATACATTGGAGAAACAGTAAAACGTGGAAATAAAACAATAACACTTGATTTTACAAAGAATAAATCATATAAAGTAGGTTTTTTTGATGAAGTTAGTTCAAGTGATGCAGCGTTTTTTGTTAAATATATATTAGAGTCAGTATTAGAAGAATCAGGTGATGAATTAGAAGGCGATTCAATTTATTTTAATATTGTTGATGGTAAAATTGTTGTAGGAGACAAAAACAAAAGTCTTTTTAAAGTAGTAGTTTACGATGAAGATTTAGAACTGTTACCAACTAAAACTAATAATGAAAAAACAACTGTAAAAGCAAGTTATGAAAATGTTAAAACAATAGAGTATGAAGAAGGAAAATCACAAAATCATTTCCGTTACGTAGAATACAATGTAGCTGTAAATATTATATATGGAAATGACGGAGAAACAGCAATATATGAAGTTCTTGAAGGAGCAAAACAAACAGTTAATGTTTCAAACAAAAAAGAGCTTTCATTTAGAGTTAGTATTGAATATGCAAAATTTAAAGAAAGCGGAAAAGTTTATATTGATGGAAAATTAGTAGATTCATCTAATTATACAGTTAAAGAAGGAAGTACAATAATAACATTTAATGATGATTATGTAAAAAATCTTTCTGTAGGAGAACATACTTTAAAAGTAGCAGTTTCAGATGGTGAAGCATCTACAACATTTACAATAGCAAGTAATGCTAAAACTAATACAACAAGTTCTAATAATCCAAAAACAGGAGATAATATAATAGTTTATGTTTCAGTATTAGCAATATCACTTCTTGGAATGATATCTGCTGGTGTTTTATACAAAAAAAGTTGAGGTATAGTTAATGAATAAGTATATGAAAATTGCAAAAGATTTATCAGAAGACAATTTGAAAACAAATGTTGGTGGACCTTTTGGAGCGTGTATTGTTAAAAATGGAGAAATTATAGGAAAAGGTTCAAATCATGTTTTAAGAAATAATGATCCAACTGCTCATGCAGAAATTATGGCGATTAGAGATGCATGTAAAAATATCAATTCATATGATTTAAGTGATTGTGAATTATATACATCTTGTTATCCTTGTCCAATGTGTTTATCTGCAACAATTTGGTCTAATATAAAAAAAGTGTATTATGGAAATACAAAAGATGATGCTGCAAACATTGGATTTAGAGATGATTTTATTTATAAGTATATAAAAGATTTAACTGATAACGTTAAGGATAACGAAACATTAAATCTTGAATGCCTAGATAGAGAAGAAACTATAAAAACTTTTAATGAATTTATTCGAAAAGATGATAAAACAATTTATTGATTTATAGGTTGGAAATAAAAAAGTTTTTATAAATGAACAAAAATTATTATATTTTAAATTGCAGTCTTAAAAGACTAGCGCTGAAGAACCCCAAAATTATTAAATGATTTTGGGGTTCTTCAGATTTGTTAGTCTAGTTTTGTTAAAATAGTTACAATTTCATTAATAACTATATCAGTCATAATATCATAGTCAAGTTCTTTATGTTTGTGATAAACAATTTCATGGCAAAGATTATCAATTAATCCGATTATAACATGGACTTTTTCATTTATATTAGAAATATTAAATTCATTTTCTGTTAGAGCATCCACAAATCTGTGAGTCATATCCATTTCACGTTTGTAGAAGTAATATGCAACATCTTTATCAGAGTGAATCATAGCAGTAATTTCTTCATGAGCTGTTAAAGATAATTTGTGATTACTTATATATTTTTCTATCATATCTCTTATTACTTCAGAAATGTTTTCTTTATTAAAATTTATATTTGGCATTTTTAGCATAGGGTAAAATATACTATCTGCATATTTTTCAAGACCTGCAAGGAAAATATCTCTTTTATCTTTAAAATATTGATATACAATTCCTGTAGATACACCAGCTTTTTTAGCTATTTTTGATGTATTTGTTTTATAATAACCATCATTACAAATTAATTCAAAACCTGCTTCAATTATTTTTTCTTTTGTTTCAATTGAACGCTTTTGTATAGGTTCTCTTATTTCTGACTCTGACATAGATATTACCCTCCGAATCTTTATTTCTAATAATTATAGCATAATATGAGAATAAGTCAAGAATATGAAAAATATTTCATATTCTATTGACATTGACATTTGAAAAATATATAATAAAGTAAATGTGAAAAAAGTGTCACATTTAAAGAATGGAGGATTTATGGAAAAAATAGTAGAATTAAAAAATGTAAGTAAGGTCTATAAAATTGGAGACAATGAGTTTAAAGCATTGGATAATATAGACTTATCATTAAATAAAGGAGAAATGATTGTAATTCTTGGACCATCAGGTGCAGGAAAATCAACATTATTAAATTTAATTGGGGGAATGGATATACCTACTAGTGGAAATGTAATAATTGATGGTGAAAACATTTCGTCATATAACGAGAATAAACTTTCAGATTATAGGGCAGAAAATGTTGGTTTTATTTTTCAGTTTTATAATATTTTACCAAGTTTAACAGTTAAAGAAAATGTTGACATTGTTAAAGATATAGTAAAAAATCCTATAAGTACAGAAGAAGCATTAAAAGGCGTAGGACTTGAAAAACATGCTAAAAAATTTCCTAATCAATTATCAGGTGGAGAACAACAAAGAGTAAGTATAGCAAGAGCTATAGCAAAAAATCCTAAATTATTACTTTGTGATGAACCTACAGGAGCTTTAGATTCTAATACAGGGGTTGAAGTGTTGAAATTATTAAGAAAGCAATGTGATGCAAATAATGGCTCAAATACGGTAATAATAGTTACTCACAATTCTTTAATTGCAGATATCGCAGATACTGTAATTAATGTAAAAAATGGAAAAATAGAAAGTGTTGTCACTAACTTAAATCCTAAGAAAATTGAGGAGGTTAAGTGGTAATTAAGATAGCTGTTCGAGTGAAACGAGTTACAGATATCTTATGCAACGAGGAACGAAGTTGCTGTGGAAAGGAAGAAAAGTGATATGTTAAATAGAAAAATATTACGTGATTTATGGAAAAATAAATCACAATTTATAACAGTTTTTTTAATGGTGTTTTTAGCTGTTTTTGCTTTTGCAGGTGTTCATGCATATATGGATGGAATGAAAGAAAGTAGTAAAGTATATTACGAAAATCAAAATTTACAGGATATATGGCTTACATCAAGTAATTTTACAGAAGATAAATTAAAAGAAATTAAAAACATTGAAAATGTAAAAAATGTAGAGAGATTATTAACAATAAATGCAAATGTAATTAATTCAGAAAAATATATTAATCCTTTAAATGGAAAAAGCTTAGAAGATTTAGTGCTTGAATGTAATTTTATTGAAAACAACGAAATTGATAAAATGTATCTTGTAGAAGGTGAAGAATATTCAAAAGATAAATCTGGTTTATGGCTAGATTATTATTTGGCAGATAGAATTGGAATTAAAGTAGGAGAAGAGATAGAACTTTCTATAGATGGAAATAACTTTAAAGAAAAGGTTATGGGATTGGTAGAAGTTCCTGATCATGTTTATTTTATAAAAGATGATACTGCAATATTTCCTACACATACAGATTACGGATTTTGCTATTTATCTATAAATGAATTTCCAAGAGATATGTATGTATTTCCGTCTGCGATAGTTGATGTAGATGACACATCAAAAATAGAAGAAACAAAAAATAAAATAAAAAATGATATAGATGGAATTGTAACAGCAACATTAAGAGATGACAATTTTTCTTATGAAGGATATAAAAGAGAAGCAGAAGAGGGCGAAACTTATTCAGGAGTATTTTCTGGATTATTTGTGTTTATAGCTATATTATCAGTTGTTACTACTATGAATAGGTTTGTTAAAAAAGAAAGAACACAAATTGGAACACTTAAGGCTTTAGGAATAAGAAAAAGTAAAATTACTAGAATGTATGTTAATTATGGATTCTTTATATCTGTTATTGCAAGTATTTTAGGAATAGTATTGGGAAATTTAATAATAGGTAATACTTTTCTAAAGTTAGAAATGGAATATTATGAAATTCCTTATTATAAAATTACAACTATTCCGCTTGTCTACTATATGGCTGTTGCAATAGTAATTGTTATTACTTTGGTTACATATCTTTCATGTAGAAAAATTTTAAAAGAACCTGCAGCAACAGCTTTAAGAGTTGAGAGACCAAAAGTTAAGATAAAAGAAAATAGTTTATTAGATAAAAAGATTTTTAATAAATTATCATTATCTGCAAAATGGAATATTCGTGATGTTATTCGTTCAAAAGGAAGAAGCTTGATGGCTTTAGTAGGTATTGCAGGATGCACAATGTTAGTTGTTACTGCATTTGGTATGTTTGATTCTATGAAATCATATGTTGATTGGGAATTTGGAATAATAAATAATTTTGATTATAAATTAAGTATGGCAACAGACTATACAAATGAACAGTTTAATGATATAATTTCAAAGTATGGAGATGCAACTTCTCAAACAGCTGGAATTGAATTTAAGCAAAATGATGAATTAATTATAAAACCTTTAACAATAAATGATACAAAAGGACTTTTACAGGTAACTGACCATAATAGAATGCCTTTTACTATGAAAGATGATGGAATATATATAACAGAGAAAATGTCTTCAATATATAATCTGAAAATTGGAGATACTGTAGAGTGGCATTTAATAGGCAGTGATAATTGGTATAAAACAAAAATTGTAGGACTTAATAGAGATCCACAAGCCCAACAATTTAATTGTACAAAAAAATATTTTGACACATTAAACGAAAAATATAGGGCAGACAGCATATATACTAATACTGATTTAAGCAAGATTAAAGAAATAGATGGAGTAAATACAATTCAAACAATAGGTAATTTAAAAGATGGAATGAATAGTATGCTTTCAATGATGTATTCTTTAATTGCTTTACTTATTGCTGTATCTGTTATTCTAGCTTGTGTTATAATCTACAATTTAGGAATTTTATCTTTTGCAGAAAAAGAATATCAATTTGCAACATTAAAGGTTTTAGGATATAAATATAAACAAATAAAAAGTATTTTTATTAAGCAAAATATTTGGATAGGTATTGTGGCAATAATTATTGCTTTACCACTCGGCAATTTTATGACAGATTACATATTTAAAAATGCAATTGGAGATAGTTATGATTTTTCAGCAATGATAAAACCTGCAACATTTATCTTTTCAAGTATTGGAACATTTATAGTTGTATATATTGTTAATCAATTTTTAGCAAAAAAAATCAAAAAAATAGATATGGTATCTAGTTTGAAAGGAAATGAATAATATGGAGGTATTTTGGGGTTTAGTAATTCCGTTTTTAGGAACAACATTAGGTTCTTCGATGGTTTTCTTTATGAAAAACAAAATAAATAACAAAGTAGAAAAAATATTGTTAGGATTTGCTTCAGGAGTTATGATAGCAGCATCAATTTGGTCTTTACTTATACCATCAATAGATATGGCAGAAGAACAAGGCGTAATTGCTTGGATTCCTGCAACTGTTGGATTTTTACTTGGAATGGTTTTCTTACTGGTTTTAGATAGTATAATTCCACATTTACATTTGAATAGTAGTAAACCAGAAGGAATAAAATCTAAATTACAGAAAACAACAATGATGGTTTTAGCTGTTACTCTTCACAATATTCCTGAAGGTATGGCAGTTGGTGTTGTGTTTGCAGGTGCAATTAGTCAAAACTCTGGAATAACATTAGCAGGTGCATTTGCTCTTGCAATAGGTATTGCAATACAAAACTTTCCAGAAGGTGCAATAATATCTATGCCTTTAAAAACTGAAGGTGCTTCAAAATTAAAAGCATTTTGGTATGGAACTTTATCGGGAATAGTTGAGCCTATAGGTGCTCTTTTAACAATTGCCTTAACGAATTTGGTGGTTCCGGTTCTACCATATTTTCTATCTTTTGCAGCAGGCGCAATGATATATGTAGTAGTTGAAGAATTAATACCAGAATCTCAAGCAGGAGAACATTCAAATATTGGAACAGTGGGAGTTGCGATTGGTTTTGTTATAATGATGATTTTGGATGTGGCATTAGGATAATAATATTAATATAAATAAAGTTCACAAAAAATTCACAATAAATTAGCGCTCTACTATTGACTTTGCTAAAAATAGTAGTATAATATAATTGTAATAGGAAATATTACATATATGTGCATACCCTTAAAAAGAGTATCAACACGTAAAAAATATTTTTAAAGGAGTGGTTTTTATGATGATGATACCAAGAAGAAGGAATGAATTTGATTTATTCGATGATTTTTTTAGAGGAGATGATTTCTTTACACGAAGAGAACAATCTTTAATGAAAACAGACATTAAAGAAAAAGGTGATAATTACATTATAGAAATGGATTTACCAGGATATGAAAAAGAAAATATCAATCTTGAATTAAAAGACGGATATTTAACTGTTTCGGCAAAAGTTGAAAATAATAATAGCAGTGACGAAAATGAAAAATATGTTCATAAAGAAAGATTCTATGGAGAATGTTCTAGAAACTTCTATGTTGGAGAAGAAATAAAAGAAGAAGACATACATGCAGAATTTAAAAATGGTATTTTAAAAATATGTATTCCAAAAATGGAAACTAAAAAAGAATTACCACAAGCTAAAAAAATTGAAATTCAATAATTTTAAACGATAGGAACTTTAATAAAAGTTTCTGTCTTTTTTTTGTAGGACTCCATATAATCATTGACACAAAATCAAAGATTTTGACATTGATTTATTGTTATAAAAATAATGTTATGATATAATAATTTCAAATATAGAAGGGAATGAAAAAATTATATGAACAAACGAATTATCAAAATAATTATATTATTAATATTTATAGCTATTATCATGTCTAACAGCATTTTTGTATATGCTGCAAATGATTTTTCAGTTGATGCAAAAGCATCATTAATAGTTGAAACAAATTCTGGAAAAATAATACATCAAGATAATGCTGAGGTGCAAAATTATCCCGCTTCTGTAACCAAAATTTTAACAGCAATTATCGTACTTGAAAAGTGTGAATTAAATGACACAGTTACTGTAACAAAAAGTGCAATTTCAAATATTCCATCAGGATATGTTATTGCACCATTATTAGAAGGTGAAAAAGTAAAAGTTGAAGACCTTTTATATGCTCTAATGCTTAAATCTTCAAATGATGCTGCTTATGTTTTAGCAGAGCATGTTGGAGGTTCTGTAGATGGTTTTTCTGAAATGATGAATAAAAAAGCAAAAGAGATTGGCTGTAAAAATTCACATTTTGTTAATCCAAATGGAATTCATAATGATAATCATTATACAACAGCTTATGATATGTATTTAATTGCAAAATACGCTATGAAAAATGAAAAATTCGTTAAAATTGTTTCTACATACCAATATACATTACCTGCTACTAATAAATATCTAAAAAATGACAGAATTATGAAAAACACAAATAATTTTGTTAATCCAACTAATAAATATTATAATGAAAATGTTAAGGGAATAAAAACAGGAACAACATTACAGGCAGGAAATTGTTTAATAACAAGTACTTCGAAAAATGGTTTTGATGTTATAACTGTTATTTTAGGAGCAAAAACATCAGAAAGTAAATTTTCAGAAACAAGAAGAATGATTAATTATGTATTTGATAATTATGAATATACTGATATACATAAAAAAGGTGATATAATTAAAAATATTGAAGTAGAAAAAGCTACTAAAGAAACTAAAGATTTGAATTTAGTTATTAGTGATGATATTAAAGTAATAAATAATATAAAAATAAAAGCAGAAGAAATTGAACCAGAAATTAATTTAAATGAAAATATTATTGCTCCAATTGCCCAAGGACAAGAATTAGGAACAATAAAATACACAATTGATGGATTAGAATATAATGCTAAACTATTAGCTGAAAATGAAGTTATAAAAAAGACATATTATGTTGAAATCTCGATAGGAGTTGGAGTGTTTATAATTATGGTAGGTATAATTATCATAATAAAGAAACATAGAAAATAATTATATTTTAGGAGAAATAAAGTGAATAATGGGAAAAAGAATATACGGAATAGTTAGTGTAGTGCTATTTGTAATATGTATTGTAGTGCTTTCAATAGTTGATAAAACAAATAACATTAAATTAAGTTTAACAATTCAAATATTACTTATTGCATATCTAATTAAGGTAACCTGGGGATGTTTGCTATATATAAAAGAACAATATAAAAAGCAAAAGTATTCTTATTCAATTATAATGAATTTAGGACTTGTTATATTTTTAATAATTAATATTTTAAGGCAATTAAATTTACTTATAACTGATTGGAATTTAGTGAGTATTAATGAGTTATATAAGAATACTTTAAATTCATTTTCATATTTTGCATTTTTTATATTACCACTTATTATTGTTCTTGCGTTATATAGTATAATAACTAATATAGTTTTAATATATAAAGAAGGATTTAAATTTCAAAATTTATTAGGTGTTATTTTTGGTATTGGCATAGCATTAGGAGCTTTTGCAAGTCAATTTATATTTGAAATAATTAAAAATATTAATCTGATAAATTCTAATTTATATATTAAGAAATTTATTGATATAGGATTGAATTCTGTATTATGCTATTTTTATTGCTTAACATTAGCAACACTTTATTGTAACGTTATGGCAGCAAGGCATAAACCTAATTTTGATAAGGATTATATTATAATATTAGGTTCTAAAATAAGAGAAAATGGAACTTTAACTCCAATTTTACAAGCAAGAGTTGATAAGGCTATTGAATTTGCTAAAGAACAGAAAGAAAAAGCAAATAGAAGAATTGTTTTTGTGCCATCTGGAGGAAAAGGAGAAGATGAAATAATAGCAGAGGCAGAAGCTATGAAGAATTATTTAATAGAAAAAGGAATTAGTCCAGAAGACATTATAGTAGAAAATGAATCGAAAAATACTTTACAAAATATGAAGTTTTCAAAACAAAAAATTGATAAAGATAATAAAGATGGAAAGATTGTTTTTTCAACTACAAATTATCATGTTTTTAGAAGCGGAGTAATTGCAAATGAAGAGGGTATTGACTGCGAGGGCATGGGTAGTAGCACAAAATGGTATTTTTATACTAATGCTTTAATAAGAGAGTTTGTTGCTAATTTATTTTCGCAAAGAAAACAGCATCTTGCTTTAATTACATCAATTAATATAACTTTATGTATTTTAGTAGTAATTGGATATAAATTTAATTTATTATAATCATAATTATATAAATATAACTGTCGAATAATTTTGTAAGAATTAGATTTTTGATTATGGTATTATATTTATAAGAAAAAAATAATTATGTAGGAGAAAATATGGAGAAGCTAGATTATTTAATAGATTATTTATTAAAAGAATCCGGAAGAGAAAACTTTGATTACAGTAATAGAGATAAAAGAGCACTATATAGAGCATTAGTTAATATAAGACAGGCAGATCCTATTTCAGAAGATTTCTTAAAACAAGAGGACAAATATTTACAAGAAGAATTAGGTAAAAAGAATATAACAAACGTAGAAAGTATTCAATCAAATAATAGAATAGCTTTATGGCAAGGAGATATAACAGCTTTAAAAATAGATGCAATAGTTAATGCAGGAAATTCGCAAGGGTTAGGTTGCTTTATACCAAACCATAATTGTATAGATAACCAAATAAATACATTTGCAGGAGTAAGGCTTCGCTTAGCTTGTAATGAAATAATGAAAGACTTAAGTTATAATCTTGAAACTGGAAAAGCAATAATAACAAAAGGATATAATTTGCCAAGTAAATATATAATTCAGACAGTTGGACCAATAATTGAAAATGAAGTAACTAAAAAGAAAGAGATGGAATTATCTAATTGTTATATTAATTCATTAAAACTTGCTGTAGATAATGGAATAAAAACAATAGCATTTCCTTGTATATCAACAGGAGTATTTAGTTTTCCAAAGACTCTAGCCTGTAAAATAGCAGTTGAATCTGTAAAAGAATTTTTAGAGAAAGATAATAATATAGAAAAAGTAGTATTTAATGTGTATTCAGATGAGGATTTAGAGATTTATATGAATGTATTGAAGTAAGGAGATGAGGAGATTGATTATAAATACTGGAATGAGAACAGATATACCAGCATTTTATTCAGAATGGCTAATGAATAGAGTTCGTGAAGGTTTTGTGTATGTTAGAAATCCTTTTGACGGACTGAAAGTAAGTAAATATAGTCTATCTCCAGATGTAGTAGATTGTTTGGCTTTTTGTACAAAAAATCCATATCCTATGCTTGAATATTTAGATGAACTTAAAGAAAAATATGATATGTTTTGGTTTGTAACAATTACGCCTTATGGAAAAGATTTGGAACCAAATGTACCACCTTATGAAAAAGTAATTGAAGGCTTTAAAATATTATCAAATAAAATAGGTAAAAATGCAGTAGCACTTCGATATGATCCAATACTTATAAATGAACAATATTCAGTAAAAAAACATGTTGAAATGTTTAAACAGTTTGCTAAAAGCTTAAAAGGTTATACAGAAGATGTTACTATTAGTTTTTTAGACTTATATGAAAAGGTAAAAAGAAATGCACCAAATATTAGACCACCAACAAATGAAGAACAAATTCAAATTGCAAAAGAATTTGCTAAAATTGGAAAAGAAAATGATATGGTAATTCATGGATGCTGCGAAACACCAAATTTAAAAGAATTTGGCATTGATGTTCAAGGGTGTATGAGTCAAGAAATTTTAGAAAAGGCAATAGGATATAGTCTAAAAGCACCAAGTAGTCAATCTAAAAGAATTGCATCTAATGGTAATGATATAGCAAATGATACTCTTTTATCAAGTAAAGGAAAAAGTATTTGTAATTGTTTAATGGGAAATGACATAGGAGCTTATAACAGTTGTATGCATCTTTGTAAATATTGTTATGCAAACTCAAATAAAGTATTGGTACAAGATAATTTTAAACTTCATAATCAAAATTCTCCATTTTTGATTGGAGAAAGTACACCTGATGATAAAGTAACAGAGGCTAAACAAAAAAGTTGGAAAATTGAAAACACAATGGAACAGATAACGCTTTTTTAGGAGTTGATGTAAATGTTAGAATATGAAACAAGAATTGAAAAAGCAAGAAAAGTTATAAAAGAAGCGGATTATATTTTAATAGGTGCAGGAGCAGGATTATCAACAGCTGCAGGATTAGAATATAGTGGAGAAAAGTTTAATAATAATTTTGGCGATTTTATAGATAAATATCACTTTACAGATTTATATACTGCAACATTTTATGACTTTATTTCGCAAGAAGAAAAATGGGCATTTTGGGCTAGACTTATTAATTTAAATAGATACAATAAAGAGCCATTAAAATTGTATAGCGAATTACTTGAGTTAGTAAGAGAAAAAGAGTATTTCATCCTTACAACAAATGTAGATGCACAGTTCGAAATTGCAGGATTTAATAAAGATAATATATTTGCTACACAAGGAGATTATGGTTTGTTACAGTGCTCAAAGGCTTGTCATAATAAATTATATTCTAATAAAGAATTAGTGGCAAAGTGGTTAAAAGACACACAAGATTGTAAAATTCCGAGTGATGAAGTAATGTATTGTCCTGTTTGTAAAGAAGAAATGGATGTTAATTTAAGAAAAGATGATTATTTTGTAGAAGATGATTATTGGCATAAACAAAATAAAAAATATAATAAATTTCTTAATAGAATTAAAGGAAAGAAAGTCTGCTTAATAGAAATTGGTGTTGGATTCAATACACCTGGAATTATAAGATTTCCTTTTGAGCAATTAGTAAAAGAAAATGAAGCTTATTCATTGATTAGAATAAATAAACAACACTCAGGAAGTTGGAATGATTTAGGAGATAGTTTTATTTCTTTTAATGAAGATACATACAGAGTTATAGAAGAACTTAAATAAATTAGGAGGATTATTTAATGTACTATACATATATGATTAGATGTAAAGATAATTCTTTATATACTGGAATGACAAACAATATTGAAAATAGAATGAAAAAACATATATCAGGAACAGGAGCTAAATACACAAAATCACATAAAGCTGAAAAGGTTGAAGCTGTTTGGAGAAGCAAAGATAAATCATTTGCTTGTAAATTAGAATATCAACTCAAACAACTAGAAAAAAGGCAAAAAGAAGAATTAATAAATGGTGTAAAATTAAGTAAATATTTAAAAGGAAAGATTGATTGTAGGAGATATTATAAAATTTTTTAGAAAAATTACTTACATAAAATAAAAAATTGTGTTATAATTATTAAAGTTTAATAAGAAATATTTAAATAGTGTGTAGTCTTTTAGGCGTAAATCCAGCTTTTAAAAGATTACACGCTATTTTTTTGTTTTATTTAGGAGGTAGATTATTTTTATGAATGAACAAAAAACAAATAAAATGGCAAGTACGCCTATGAAAAAGTTATTTTGGAAAATGGGATTACCTATGATAATTTCAATGGTATTACAGGCATTATACAATGTTGTTGATAGTATATTTGTAACTAATATGGGAGAACAAGGAGCTATTGCAAATCAAGCTTTGACTTTAGCGTTTCCTATACAAATACTAATTATAGCCGTTGGAGTTGGAACTGGAGTAGGGTTAAATGCACTACTTTCAAAAAGTTTAGGAGAAAAGAATACAGAAAAAGTAAATAAAGTTGCTGGAAATGGAATTTTTCTAAGTATATGTATATATATTATTTTCTTATTATTTGGAGCTATTGGTTCCAAATGGTTTATTTCACTTTTTGCAGGTGGAGATAAGCAAGTAATATCTATGGGAACAACATATTTACAAATTTGTTGTTGTTTATCATTAGGAGCTATTGGATTTACTGTATATGAAAGGTTTTTACAAAGTACAGGAAAAACAATGCTTTCAACAATAGCACAGATATCAGGTGCAATAACTAATATAGTTTTAGATTATATATTTATTTATCCATTAAAAATGGGTGTTGCAGGTGCAGCTTGGGCAACAATAATAGGGCAAATAGTTTCTTTATTGGTTGCTATGATTTTTCATTATAAGCTAAATAAAGAAATAAGTGGAAACATTAAATATATTAAACCAGATTTAAATTTAATTAAAGCTATTTACAATATAGGAATTTCAGCTGCTATAATGCAAGCATTACTTTCAGTAATGATGGCAGGGATGAATGCAATACTAGGTCAGTCAAAAGCAAATCCAGTGGTTCTAGTAGGTTCATTTGGTATTTATTATAAAATACAACAAATAGCTTTGTTTTCTGCATTTGGTCTATCAAATACAATAATATCTATTTTGTCTTTTAATTATGGAATGAAAGATAAAGAAAGGATAAATGCTTGTATTAAATATGGAATATTGGATACAGCTATAGTTACTTTAATCTTAACTTGTATATTTGAATTATTTGCTAAACAAATTTCAAGTTTATTTGGTTTAACAGGAGGAAGCACAACTGAAATTATTGAAATATGCACAATTTCTTTAAGAATAGCAAGCATTGGATATGTATTTATGGGATTTTCAGTAGCAGTTCAGGGAATACTGCAATCAATAGGATATGCAGTTAGACCATTAATAATATCTTTATTAAGATTAGTAATATTTGTGTTTCCAATTGCATATTTATTTACTTTATCTGATAATGTAACGACTTTAGTTTGGTGGACTTTACCTATAGCAGAAGTTTTAACTGCTATAATATCTGTATTTATTTTGAAAAAATCATATAAAGAAAAAATAGATATAATTGGTGTAATAGAAGATAATAAGAAATCAAGTCAAAAACTTATTATTTCAATTGCTCGTGAACATGGTACAGGTGGAAAAGAAATAGCAAGACAAGTAGCTGAAAAATTAGAGCTTGCTTTTTATGACAAAGAAGAAATAATGAATTTTGCCTTAGAAAATGATTTAATTAGTAAAGATACAAAAGAAAATGAATTATATAATTTCTATTTATCATTAGATGCAGAAAAAGACTCAATAATTAAGCAATCAGAAACTGTTAGAAAAATTGCTCAAAAACATAATTGTGTTATTGTAGGTAGAGGCGCTGATTATATTTTAAAAGATAGTCCTCGTTTGATTAGAATATTTTTATATGCTCCAATTGAATATAGAATAAACAAAGTTAAAGAAATGTATAATGATACTTATGATGAAGCAAAGAAACATGTATTAGATTCTGATAAATCAAGAGCTTCATATTATGAAGTTATTACAAATCAGAAGTGGGGGAATATAGATAATTATGATTTATGCTTAAATTGTGAAATTGGAACTGAAAAAGCAGTAAATATAATTTGTGATTATATTGAAAAGTATAAAGAGTGAAAAATATAATTAGAGAGTCAGCAAAGGAATAGTTAGTTTAATAAATTACTATTTTAAGAGTAAGATACTCTTTTTACACATTTTAGTAAAAAGTGTGGCATAATACATATATCTTGTTAAAAGTTGGTTGCTTATTTTTTATAATTATTATATTATAGCTATAAATTAATATTGGAGGAAATATTATGGAGTGTAAAGAAGAAATTGTAGATGTAAGAATTCCGCATCCAGAAGAATTTGAAAAAGGTAAAGAATTAATGCAAAAAATATTTAAACTTAATCAGACAATGCCTTATACTGATGAATATTTTAAAGTCTTAAAAGAAGTGTTTGGAGATAATTTAGGAGAAAATAGTATTGTAAATGCACCAATTCAGGGAGCTTGTATTGATAGAATAAAAATAGGTAACAATGTTTTTATAAACAGCAATACTTTATTTATGGCAAGAGGTGGAATAACAATTGAAGATGATGTTCAGATAGCTGCAAATTGTCAATTACTTACTAATAACCATGATCCTTATGAAAGGCAAGTTTTAACTTGCAAACCTATTTTAATAAAGCAAGGGGCATGGATTGGAGCAGGTGCAACTATTATGCCAGGTATATGTATTGGGAAACATGCAATAGTTGGAGCTGCATCTGTTGTGACACATGATGTACCAGATTATGCAGTAGTTGTTGGTAATCCAGCTAGAGTAATTAAAACATTAGATAAAACAAAATTTAAGGATTAAGGAAAGATGGGAAAATCAACACATATTACTTTTATTGTGCTGTGAAAATATTTTTGCAACTTAAAAATAAATTTTCAAAAATTTCATAAAAATATTGATAAAAATAAAAAAATAGCGTATAATAAAAGTAAGGAAAGTAAGGAAAGAAAAAGGAGGTGCTTTTATGGAACTAGCTAAAGTAACGACAAAAGGGCAAGTAACTATTCCAAAATCAATAAGAGAATTATTAAATTTAAAAGAAGGAAGTAAAATTTTATTTATTCAAAAAGGTAATGATATAATTATTCAAAATTCTGCAATGTTAGCATTAGAGAAAATACAAAATGCTTTTGAAGGTGAAGCTGAAAGGCTTGGATTAGAAACAGAAGAAGATGTGGTAAAAATGATTAAAGAACTCAGAAAAAATAGGAAGAAGGAATAATATGCGAGTAATGTTAGATACAAATATTCTTATTTCTGCTTTTATATTCAAGAGCAAGAAAATGAATGAATTAATCTATAAACTTTCGAAAAATCACGAAATAGTTATTTGTTCATATACAATTGAAGAATTACAAGAATTAATTAAAACTAAATTTAAGGTAAGTCTTCAAGAATTAGATGAATTCTTGAAAGACTTTCCTTTTAGCTTAGTTTATTCTCCAATAAATGTTAAAGATAAACTATTTGAGATTAGAGACAAAGATGATTATATAATTTCGAAATTTATAATATTTTATCTATCCCAGATTTAATTAAAACAGTTGCAATATCAATTATTTCATCAATAGGAATTTGTTTTCCATCATTTATCCATTGCCTATAAATACCTATCATACTATTAGTAATGTAAGATAAAATAATGTCTTGCTTATTTTTGTCAAATTTTTTAATACTCTTAAAATTATTTTGAGATTTCTCTGAAATTTTATTTGTTTGTTTTGTGTGAATATAATCATAATGGCTATTACAATGAATTAATTCATAAAATTTACCTTGTTCTTCAGAAAAATAGAAAAATGTTTTTATAAGTTTGTCAACATTTTTTATATGGTCAAAACCTTTTATTCTATCAAAGTATTCGCTAGATTGTTCTTCTTGAAATTCTTCTAAAACATCTTCAATAGAATCATAGTGAAGATAAAAAGTCTTTCTATTTATTACAGCTCTTTCACAAAGTTCTTTAATTGTTATTTTTTCATAGGGCATTTCTAGCAACATTTCTTTAAATGCTGTTTTTATAGCTTTTTGAGTTTTTAATATTCTTAAATCAATTTTATTTTTCACATTATCACATCCTAAATTATTTTAAACTATTATATTATAAAAACGAGAAATAATCAACACGTGTATAGAAATTATTACACATTTTATTTTATAATGTGTAATAAGATACTTTGAATGTAAATTAGTTGTTTATAAAAAATAATTATTTTTATATAATAAGAAAAAAGATAGGAGGAAGAAAAAAATGAATAAAGGAATAATAATATGCTTAATTATATTGGTTTTGGCAATTATTGGAGTAGGAGGATATTTTATGCTATTTAATAATAAAAAGAGTGAAGAAAAAATGAATAATAATTATCAAGAGGAAGAGTTTAGTATGGAAAATAGTAATGTTGATATGAGTGGAAAAGAAATTGTTTTAAATAGATATAAGGAAATGCAACAAGCTATGTGTGATAAAGATGAAAAAACATTAAATGAAGTAATAAAGGATGGAACAACATTTACTCACATGTCAGGAAAGACACAAACAAAAGAAGAATATATTTCAGATATTATAAATAAAAGATTAGATTATCAGTCTTATAAAATAGAACATCCAGAAGTAACAATAGATAGAAATAAAGCTATTATAAAAGCAAGGGTAAGTTTAACAGCAAATGCTTATGGAGCTCAAGGAACATGGCCATTTGATACTACAGCATATTTTGAAAAAATAGATGGCAAGTGGTATTACACAAATCAGTTTTAAAAAGTTTTTAATGTTAAAAAATAAATAAAGGAAAGAGGTAATGTAAAATGGAAAGTTACAAATTAAACAATGGCTTAGAAATGCCAAAATTAGGAATAGGAATGTATGTGTTGACACCAGATCAAGCAGAAAATTCAGTATATCATGCATTAAAAGATGGATATAGATTAATTGATACTGCAAATGTATATATGAATGAAAGAGGAGTAGGAAGAGGAATAAAAAGAGCGGTAGAAGAAGGAATTTGCAAAAGAGAAGACATATTTTTAACAACAAAATTATGGCCATCAGAATACAAATATGAAGATGCTTTAAAAGCAATAGATGAAACACTTGCAAGATTAGATACAGATTATATAGATTTATTACTTTTACATCAACAATACGGAGAATATTTAGATGCATATAAAGCAATGGAAAAAGCGGCAGAACTAGGAAAAGTGAAATCAATAGGACTTTCAAACTTTAATGAGGAAAGGTTTGAAAATGTAATTAATAACTGTACTATAAAACCAGCAGTGCATCAAATAGAAACACATCCATTTTATCCAGAACATGATTTAAAAGCTCTTGGAGAAAAATATGGAACAATAGTAGAATCATGGTTCCCACTTGGAGGAATAGAAAATAAAGGAAAACTATTAAATAATGAGATTATTAAAGAAATAGCAGAAGAACAAGGAAAGACAACTGCACAAGTAATTTTAAGATGGCATATTCAAAATAACTATGTTGCAATTCCAGGTTCAGCAGATGAAAATGAAATAGCAGAAAATTTTGATATATTTGATTTTGAATTAACAGATGAAGATTTAGAAAAAATGCAAAAATTAGATACAGGAACAAGATTTTTTACAATGAGTGAAGAAGAACAAGAAAGAGCATTTACGGGATTTGCACCGGATTTTAATAATCAAAAATAAATTTTCGTTAGGATAAAAAACAATCTAGTAGTTACTTGAAAACTACTAGATTATTTGATATAATTTTAAAAAAATAAGGAGGTTTTTTTATGAGTTTATTTGGAGGAAAAAAAGAAAGTTATAAAGATAAAAAAAGTTTAGTTATATACTTTTCAAGAGCAGATGAAAATTACAGTGTAGGATATATTGATAAAGGAAATACAGAATATATTGCAGAATATGTACAAGAAATAACAAATGCAGATTTGTTTAAAGTAGAGCCACTTGTGCCTTATGCAAAAGATTATAATACATGTATAGAAGAAGCAAAATATAGAGTTGGAAACGCACCAATTAAGAATAAAATTGATGATGTGTCAGAATATGAAGTAATATATATAATGTCACCAATATACTGGGGAACATATGCGCCTGAAATGGAAACAGCATTAAAAGACATCGATTTTACAGGAAAAACAATTCGTATTGTAACAACACATGAAGGTTCAGGTTTAGCTAGTGTTCCAAGTGATGTAAAGAGAATCTGCAAAGGAGCAAATGTACTAGATGATGCAATTGCAATAAGAGGAGCAGATTGCAAAAATGCAAGAAGCAAAGTAGAAAATTGGGTGTAATAATATAAATAGTAAGTTATAAGGAGAAATAAAAATGAATGATTTAATGAAAACTAATTGTTATGATATAAGTGATAATATTATAATAGTAGGAAGCTGTTTGCCTAAAATGCAACCAGATGCTTATAATAAATTAAAGAATATATCAAACGATATATATGAACTTTGCTTAGAAAGTACACATTTAAATATGGCTATAACCAAAATAATAGGAATGTTATCAAGAGTAAATGTAAAAAAGATTACTTTTGCTACTGTAGATAAATCACCACATTGTGTGCAAGTTCATTACATAGAAAACGAAATAAAAAAAGCAATGGATTTAAGTAATATAGAAATAGTTCATTATGTATGTGTAGACAATGAGCTTATAGAAATATCAAAAGATGTTATTAATAAATCAAAATCACTTGCTAAACTACAATTTGAAAATAAATAAAGAGGAAATAAAAATGAAAAATGAATATAAAGAAAAAATATTAGTAAGTAGTTGTTTATTAGGTCTTAATTGTAAATATGATGGTGGAAATAATTATTCAATAGAAATAGACGATTTTTTGAAAGATTATGATGTTATTCCTATTTGTCCAGAAATTATGGGAGGACTTCCAACTCCTCGTGTTGCTTCAGAAAGATTAGAAGATAAAGTAATTACGAAGGATGGAATAGATGTTACAGAACAATATAGAAAAGGTGCTGAGGAATGTTTATATTTAGCAAAAAAATACAATGTAAAAAAAGCATTATTAAAATTAAGAAGTCCATCATGTGGCAGTGAAAAAATATATGATGGTACTTTTACTCATACTGTAATTGATGGAGATGGAGTTACAGCAGAACTTTTAAAAAATAACGGAATTGAGATAATTACTATAAAATAAATGATTTAATATGATGTTAAAAATTAACGAGGAGTGGTTATATGGAGAAAAAATTAGGATTTGGATGTATGAGACTTCCTATGAATGGAGCAGATGTTGATTATGATGAATTCAATAAAATGATTGATTATTATATGGAGCAAGGTTTTAATTATTTTGATACAGCACATGGATATTTAGGAGGAAGAAGTGAAATAGCAATCAGAGAATGTTTAGCAAAAAGATATCCAAGAGAAAGCTATGTATTAACTAATAAACTAACACAACCATATTTTAGAAATCAAGATGAAATAAAGGAATTCTTTGAAAAACAACTAGAATGGTGTGGTGTAAAATATTTTGACTACTATTTAATGCATGCACAAGATAGAAATACATATCAGCATTTTCAAAAAACAAATGCATATCAAGAATGTTTAAAACTTAAAGAAGAAGGCAAAATAAAACATTTAGGTATTTCGTTCCACGATACAGCAGAAATGCTAGAACAAATTTTAACTGAACATCCTGAAGTAGAAATAGTTCAAATACAATTTAATTATGCAGATTATGAATCTGCAAGTGTTCAATCTAAAAAGGTTTATGAAGTATGCAGAAAGTTTAATAAACCAATATTAGTAATGGAGCCTGTAAAAGGCGGTGGTTTAGTTAATCTTCCAGAAGAAGCAAAAGAAATGTATGATGATTTAAAACAAGATTATAGCTATGCAAGTTATGCAATTAGATTTGCAGCAAGTTTTGATGGAATGTATAAGGTTTTGTCCGGAATGAGCAATTTTGAACAATTAAAAGACAATGTAGATTACATGAAGGATTTTGTATCTTTAAATGAAAAGGAAATGGAAACAGTCCTAAAAGTAGGAGAGTTGTTAAGAAATATGGGAGGAATTCCATGTACAGCATGTAGATATTGTGTAGAAGGATGCCCTATGAAAATATCTATTCCAGATTTATTTTCTTGTTACAATTCTAAAGTTCAATTTAAGGATTGGAATGCAGGATATTACTATAATGTTCATACACAAGATGGACATGGAAAAGCTTCAGATTGTATAAAATGTGGTAAATGTGAAAGAATTTGTCCACAACATTTAGAGATTAGAAATTTGTTAACAAAAGTTTCAGAGACTTTTGAGTGAGGGGAAATATGAAAAAATGGATATTGACTATTTTAATTATATTAATATCAATTATATTAGTAATTGGTATAAATTTATATCAAAAAAATAGATTAAAACAATTTGAAGAAAACAAAGTTGCATTAAATACAGATACAAGTGTAAATGAAAATACAGGCATAATTGCTAATTCAGGTGTAAGTGAAAATACAAATACTAACAACAATACTAATACAGGTATGAATGAAAATAAAATTGTAAGTACAAATACTAATACTAACGAGAAAAATACAGATAATAATGATGTAAGTAAAAACAGCCATGAAGAAAAGAAAACAAACAATATTGAAGAAACTAAAAAAGATGTAATAGAAGAAAAGAAAAGTGTTAAAAGTAATCAAAATAGTAAAAAAACAGTTGTAATAGATCCAGGACACCAAAAAAAAGGAGATTCATCTAAAGAACCTATAGGACCTGGAGCTACTGAAACTAAAGCTAAGGTAACAACAGGAGCAACAGGAATTTATACAAAACAAAAAGAGTCGGAGTTAGTTTTGAAAGTAGCACTATTATTAGAAAAAGCTCTTAAAGAAGAAGGATATAATGTTATAATGACTAGAACAACAAACAATATTAATATTAGTAATAAAGAAAGAGCTACGATTGCGAATAATGCAGATGCAGACGCTTTTGTAAGATTACATGCAGATTCTTATTCAGATTCAAGTGTAAATGGAATATCAACACTATGCCAAACAGCTAATAACAAGTATAATGGAGATATAGCAGATAAAAGCTATAAACTGTCAAAAAGTGTTTTAGACAACATGGTTAAAATTACTGGAGCAAAGAGCAGAGGAGTAACAAGAACTGATACCATGAGTGGTATAAATTGGAGCAAAGTGCCTGTAACTATAATTGAAATGGGATTTTTAAGTAATGAAAAAGAAGATAAACTACTTGCTTCTTCTAGTTATCAAAATAAACTAGTTCAAGGAATGGTAGATGGAATTAATTCTTTTTTAATTAATAATAATTAGAGAATGATTATCATAAGAAAATGAATAAAGGAGTTTATTTTGAGTAAGGGAACAAGATATAAAAAAAATAAAAAAACAGAGATTTTGAAAAAAACAATATCACTAGTATTTTTATTTCTTTTCATCGTTTTATTTATAGCATCAAGTATAAAAATCATAAATTATTTAAAAGATGCTAAAAAAAATGAAGAGATAATTTATGAAATATCAAAAGATATTGAAGTAGAAAGAGATAACAACGATAATAATGCTGTTAGATATAATATAAATTTTACAACTTTAAAAGAAAAAGAACCAAATACAGTTGGCTTTATTAAGGTTAATGGCACAGATATAGAACATATTGTTGTTCAAGGAAAAGATAATAGTTATTATTTAACACATGATTTTGAAAGAGACTACAATAGTGCAGGATGGATTTTTTTGGACTATCGAAATAAACTAGATGGTTCAGATAAAAATATAATTATCTATGGTCATAATATGAGAAATAATACAATGTTTGGTACTTTAAAAAATGTACTAAAAAAAGACTGGCTTGAAAATAAGGATAATAGATATATTACTTTTATTACAGAAAAGGAAAAAGCATTATATGAAGTGTTTTCAGTATATCAAATAGAAGCAGAAGATTATTATATAAAAACAAGCTTTAATAAAGGAGAATTTAAAAAATATATTGATAGTATGAAAGCTAGAAGTAAATATGATTTCAATTGCAATGTTTTAGAAGAGGATAATGTTTTAACTTTATCTACCTGTGCAAATAACAATAAATATAGGGTAGTTCTACATGCAAAAAAAGTAAAATAAGCTATATTATGAGTAATACAAATTTTTAAACAAGAAAATGGTTTTTATTATATTGAAAAAACAAAAGCTACAAATTAAAGTAGCTTTTGTTTATTTTTCTAAAAATATTTTTTCTACATATAGCTTACTTGCAACTGTTTGCACAATATTTAAAAGAATGTAGCTATTTTCAGAAGTAATTTTATCATAAATAAATTTTTTATCGATAAGTGTTGAAGATATTGCTGCTTCAAGAGCGTCGCAGAATTTATCATAAGCAATTTCTATTGGAGTTTCTTTTAAAATACTTTGTATTAATTTTTTTATGTCATTTATACTATAAACTTGTTTTAATATACATATTACAAATAAATATGCTATATTATTACGATTGTATTTTTTCTTTATAGGGGGTTCAATAACTTCTTGCTTTACATAGTTATTAATCATTGTTTTAGTAATAATTTTATTATCTTTTTCATCATTTTCGTATTGTACATAATCAAGTAAATATTTCTCAATAAAAGTTACAACTTGATCTAAATATAAATCTATTTCAGGCAATTCATTCCATCTTGGCATGTGGAATTTTTTTATATCTTCTTTTTTTAACATATTTTCATCTCCTTGATTTAGAAACATTTTAGCATATATTTTGTTATTATGCAAATATTTAAAATTTCTTTTAATATTACTTGTAAAAAAATTTTTAAATGGTATAATAAATGATGTAATAAAGAATAAAGGAGAGAGAATTATGTCAGAATTAAAGAAAATAGCAATTTTAATAAATGGTGGAGATGCACCAGGACTAAATGCTGTAATTAGAGCTATTGTAAGAACTGCAAAAGCTAATGGAATAGAAAGCTATGGATTTATAGAAGGTTTTAAAGGATTATTAGACAATAAATATATAAGATTAGATGGAGAACCAATTGCATCAGGACTTTTACCTAAAGGAGGGGCAATATTAGGGTCTTCATTAAACACAAATGTGTTTAATTATAAAGTAGTAGAAAATGGAAAAGAGGTTTATAAAGATTTATCAGATATATGCGTTCAAAATTTAAAAGATGATGGTATAGATTGCTTGTTTACTCTTGGAGGAGATAGTACTCAAAAATCAGCAAGAGATTTTACTTTAAAAGGAGTTAAAGTAATAGGGGTACCAAAAACTATAGATAATGATGTAGCATGCACAGATATGACATTTGGATACAATACAGCAGTATCTGTTGCTACAGAAGCAATTGATAGATTACACACTACAGCAGAAACACATAACAGAGTAATGATTTTAGAAGTTATGGGAAGATATGCTGGATGGATTGCATTAGAGTCAGCAATTGCTGGTGGAGGAGATGTGGCATTAGTGCCAGAAATACCTTACGATATAGATAAAGTTATTGAAAAGATTAAAGAAAGACAAGATGCGGGTAAAAATTTCAGCATAGTTGTTGTATCAGAAGGAGCATATCCTAAAGGTGGTACAATGTCTGTTAAAAACACAAGAGAAGGTGGAGCTGGAGTAATTAATGTTCAACTTGGAGGAGCTGGAGAATATTTAGCTAAAGAAATCGAAGCTAGAACAGGTATTATAACTAGAAATACTACACTAGGTTATATGCAAAGAGGAGGAACTCCTTCTGCTACAGATAGAGTGCTATCAACTAAATATGGAGCAAAAGCTATGGAACTTGCTTTAGATGGTATATTCAATGTTTTGACTGTTTTAAAAAATGGAAAATTAGATTATGTTTCTTTAGAAGAAGTTGTAGGTGATAATAAAGAAATTGGAGCCGTAGAAGGAGGAACAAAAGAAAGCAATATGAAGGTTATTACAATGGATGATGATTTAGTTAAAACAGCTAGGCACATAGGAATTTCATTAGGAGACTAATAAGGAGCAAAAGAATGTCAAAGAAATCAATAATACTTTTTAGTTTAATAATAGTAATTTTAATAATAATAGCTTTAGTATGCATATTTAAAAAGGAAAAAAAGGATAGAGCATATAATATGTATGACAAAATAAAAAATAGTCAAAATTTTACTTTTTCAATGGAGGAACAAGCTGACGATATAGATTATAAAGTTATTATGGCACAAAGAGGGACAGATGTTAGTATAGATATGTTTTCAACTGATGAACATACAACAACACTTGTTCTACAAAACGAAGCATACTATATAATGCATGATAAACAAGAATACTATAATTATGTAGATGAAGAAATAGATTCAGATATAGTTTTGAGTGGTTTATATAATATTACAAAAAAAGATTATATTTCAGGTAGAGAAGAAATAAAAGGAAAGTCGTATTATTATGAAGAATTTGAAAACGAAACTACCGATTTTATTATATATGCAGATATAAATGAAACATCTAAAATAAAAACCAGATTTTATTTTGATAATGACCAAATTGCTTTTATTAAAAATATTGTTGTAAGTGAAGACTTAAATCAAGAAGAGTTAATAAAAGCAGATTTACAATATGATATAGACCCAAAATTATTTGAAATACCAAGTGATTATGCAGAAGTTGAATATTAAGTGCATAATTTAATAAATATTGAATAAACATTGTGTAATAGAATATGTAAAGGAGTTTTATTTTCACAATGCAAAATTCAAAATGGAAAATAGTTTTAAAAGATTATGTAAAAAACAATTACAAAGAATATATATTAACAAGTTTAATTTTTATTATAGGATTATTTATTGGAGTAATGATAATAAATAATTGCACAGAAACGCAGTCTTCAGAAATAACAACATATTTAAACGAATTTATAACTAAATTTAAAAGTACCCAAAGTATAAACAAATCTGAATTGATATTTAGTTCAATTAAAAACAACATTATTCTATCTTTAATTATTTGGATAGCGGGAACAACTGTAATTGGTATACCTATAGTTTTAGTAGTAATAATGATTAGAGGACTAATATTAGGTTATACAGTATCAGCGATTGCATTAACTCTAGGCACTACAAAAGGTATAGTTTTTTGTTTAGTTTCAATTCTTATTCAAAATATATTATTTATACCAGCAGTTTTAACATTAGGAGTAAGCAGTATAAAGCTCTATAAATCAATAATAAAAGACAGAAAAATAGAAAATGTAAAAATAGAAATCATAAGACATACTATAATTGCAATAATAATGAGCTTGACTTTATGTGTATCAGCACTGATAGAAAATACTATATCAGTCACTTTATTAAAAAATTTTATAAAATATTTTTAAAAAACTATTTACATTTTAAGAATAGTTTGATATAACATATATAGTTTATGTTAATGAGGTAAGGGGTAAGCAATGGAAAAACAATTAAAACAATTTTTTAAATTTTTAGAAAACGATAAAAAAGTATCAAACAATACACTACAATCATATAAAAGAGATTTAGCTCAATATAGAAACTATTTGTTAACAAAAGATTTGAAATACAACAAAGTAGATGAAAAACAATTAAAAGAATATTTAAAATATTTATTAGAGGAAGAAAACAAGAAACCTTCAACTATATCTAGAATGATAGCATCAATTCGTTCATTCTATCAATATGAGATGAAGAATAAAAAAGTATCAGTTGATCCAACTGAAAATGTTCAATCTCCTAAAATAGAAAAAAAGGCACCATGTGTTTTAACAACACAAGAAGTGGAGCTTTTATTAGAGCAACCAACAGATGCTGATTTAAAAGGAATTAGAGATAAAGCTATGCTAGAATTTGCTTATGCTACAGGAATGAGAGTTACTGAAATAATATCACTAAATGTAGAAGATGTAAATTTAGAAAAAGAATATGTAGAATGTAAAACTGGTAATAAAAAAAGAGATATTCCGCTTGGCAAAATGGCATTAAATGCTATAAAAGAATATTTAAGTAAAGCACGTGAAGTATTAGTTAAATCTGATAAAGAAAAATCATTGTTTGTAAACTTAAATGGAAAAAGATTAACTAGACAGGGATTTTGGAAAATTATAAAGTATTATCAAGAGCAAGCTCATATAGATAAAGATATTACTCCACATACTTTAAGACATTCATTTGCAACTCATTTATTACAAAATGGTGCGGAACTAAAAGCAATACAAACTATGCTTGGACATTCTGATATATCTTCAACTCAAGTTTATATGCAATTTCAAAATGATGGGTTAAATAACATATACAAAAAAGCACATCCTCGTGCATAAAAGAATTGCCTTAGGCAGTTCTTTTTTATTGCAATTTGAATATATATAATATAAGGACAAGGAGAAAAAATATGTTCAATGTTGCAGTAATTAAATTAAAGGATTTATTAAAGTATTCAATTACAGTATTTATAATTATAGTAATTATTGTGATAGGAAAAAGATATTTTAATAGAAAAACTTTAGAAAAAATTGATATAAATAAGGTTTTTACATTAAATTTAAGCGGAAATGTTAAACAAGCTATAAATATAGAAATTCCAGAAACAAAACAGATCGATAATAATCTTACTTTAATAGAGGAAAAAGACGAAGTAAAAAAAGATTTTTATAAAACAATGTTAAGTTATGAATTAGGAATGATAAATGTAGATGAGGATAAAAATGAACAAATAGACAAGACGAAAAAAGATATAGATAATAACGAAGCAATTAATGATACAAGCACAGAAAGTAAGACTATAGAAGAAAATGATAAAAAAGATAAAGAACTTGCAAAAAAAGATGTAAAAACAGAAGTAATAACGAAGAATCCTTTAGCAGATGCATATAATCAGAAATACAAAAGTGTAAAAATAAAAAATGAAACAAGTTATGACTTATCAGATGAAGACTTAAATTATGATAATTTAAAGATTGATAAATCTAATATTATAATTTTTCATACACATACTTGTGAAAGTTATACTTCTAGTGAAAAATATGATTATACTCCAACAGGAAATTATAGAACTACTGATTTAAATTATAGTGTTGCAAGAGTAGGAGACGAACTAGCAAAATATCTTGAAAGTTATAATTTTAAAATTACACACGATAAGACATATCATGATTATCCATCATATACAGGCTCATATACAAGGTCACTTTCAACAGTTTCGAAAATATTAAAGACAATAAATGCGGATATAATAATTGATTTACATAGAGATGCAATTGGTAGCTATAGTTCATATGCACCAATTGTAAAAATCGGAAATGATGAATGTGCACAAGTTATGTTTGTTATAGGAACAGACGGAGGAAAACTAAAACATCCAAATTGGAAAACTAATTTACAGTTTGCTATCAAAACACAAGAAATAGCAAATAATACATATCCAGGATTATTTAAGCCTATAATTGTAAGAAATTCTAGGTATAACCAACATCTTGCAAAGGCTGCATGTATTATTGAGGTTGGAGCAACAGGCAATACTTTAGAGCAATGTATGAACAGTATGAAGTATTTATCTGAAATCTTTAATGAACTATAAATATGAAAAGTTTGAATTAAAACAAGTCATTTATCTTAAAATAAATGCTTGTTTTTTGTTTTGTATATAGTTCGAAATGTTTAATAATTCACTTTTTATTTTATATAATAACTTTTTATTGACATTTACACTTTGAATAATACACATTTTTGAATAATTTACATAATATATATTGAGGCTAAATTAGTCTATGAAAGGACTGATAGTAATTATGGAACATATTTTAGAAATACAAAATATTAGTAAAAAATATCAACAAAAAAATGGAGAAACACTTGCATTAAAAGACATAAATTTAAAGGTGAAAAAAGGTGAATTTATAAGCATTATTGGACCTAGTGGGTGTGGAAAATCAACATTGCTATCAATAATTTCAGGTTTAGAGGACAAAACAGAAGGGAAGATTATAATTGAAAATGAAGAAATACAAGGGATTTCGTCGAAAATAGGATACATGTTACAAAAAGATTGTCTTTTAGAATGGAGAACAATTTATAGCAATATATTATTAGGATTGGAAATAAAAGGAATAAAGAACAAAGAAAACATCCAATATGCAGAAAATCTTTTAAAAAAATATGGATTATTCGATTTTAAAGACAAATTTCCAAATCAACTTTCTGGAGGGATGAGGCAAAGAGCAGCACTTATAAGGACCTTGAGTGTAAAACCGAAAATTTTACTTTTAGATGAAGCGTTTTCAGCTTTAGATTATCAAACAAGAATTAAAGTAACAGTAGATATTTATAATATACTTAAAAAAGAAAAGATTACGACATTAATGGTTACACATGATATTACTGATAGTAGATTCTAAAGTAGACTACTAAAAAAATATTAGATAGAGCCTATAGAAAAAAATTGAAATTTATAAAAAATTAGTAATTATTTTTATAAAAAAATGCTAAATTATGGTAAAATAGCAGGATTAAAAAATGGAGCAAAATGAAAGATATAAATAAGGTTAATTTGCTAGGTTTTAGAAATTAAAAAATCTTGATAATTTAATACTTTTAAAGGTAAAAAAATCTAATAAGCTAGTGGAGGTAGGGAGTACCTATCGAAGATAGGGAATTCCTACCAAAAAATGGGACAAAGTTGTTGTTCCATTTTTTTGTGAGAGGAGGATGATTATATGAGATATTTTTTGGATAATGATGAGGAAATATGCTTAATAAAATTTATTGCTAAGTATCAGTACATAAATATAAATGATGTAAAGTACTTTTTTAAATCAACAAAGTATTATAAGAAAAGGGTTAAAAATTTAGTAGATAAAGAAATATTAAAAAGAGTAAAATGGAATCTAGTGCTAGGAGGTATGGGTATAAGATATGCTCAATTTTTTTCTTGTGAATATAATAAAAGAAATTTAAATAAAAAATATAAAGAGAGATTAATAAGGATTGCAAATATAGGAGCATATTATAATAATAGTAAAACAGTAAAGTTTACACCATCATTTGCTATGAAAAATAAAGAAGTGTTTACAACAACTGGAAGAAGGTTTGTTGGAATCTTAGATATAAATGGATTCGATTATTTAACTTATCAAATTACTAAAGAACATGACCAAAAATATGTAGAATCAGTTATTTGGGATATACAAAAAGAACAATTTTATAATAATTTTATTGTTCTAGTAGACGATATAAAAAGGATTAACTTAATGGAATTCGCATTTGGAAAAAATGAAATATTAATTATTGAAGATACTATTGAAAACAGAGAAAAGTTAAAATATCTTCACAATATTAGATGGGAGAATTTTATACATGACTTTTATGATGATAAAGTATATTTATCTGGATATAATTTTTGTGATTATACGGATTATAAAGATAAGTTTATTTCTTTGTTTTTATTTGTAGATACTGAAAAGATAATGAGAAATTGGCATTTTTTAAATGTAAATAAATATAGAAATGCGACTCTTATATGCCCTAAAGAAATTGAAGAACTAATACGAAAAGAACTTCCTACAGCATATTATGTTACAATTGAATTAGAGGATTATATTGATAAAAGGATACATTATTATAATAGTTTGGGATAATTATATTGTTAATTTAATTATATTTAGTAAATAGTAAAGACTTTTTATGTAATTATTAAAAGACTTTTTATGTAATTATTAAAAAATAATGCAAAAAATATAATTTTGTGCTATAATATAGAATATAATAGTGGAAATAGGAGAAATAAATGTTACAAGATTATGACTTACATATACACTCAAATAAATCAGATGGAAAATTAAGTGTGGAACAAATACTAACGCTATTAAGAATAAAAGATATACATACTTTTTCTATAACGGATCATGATAATATTGAGAGTATAAAAATATTAAAAAAATTAGATTTAAGTGGACTTACTTGTATTCTTGGAGTGGAAATGAGTGTGAGAACAAAGAATTATAAGGCACACATACTAGGATATGGCATAAATGGAGACTGCTCAAAAATAATTGAATTATGTGATATAGTAAAAAATACTAGGATTGAACGCCTATATAAAATGGTGGAATATTTAAGAAAAAAATTTAATATCGAAATTAATAAAACAATAATAAATGAAATTATAAGGAAGAAGATTGAAACTAATACATCAATGTCAGAAAGAAGAGATTTAGGTGAAGTTTTAATTGATTTGGGAATATGTAGAAGTCAAAAAGAAGCTAACGAAAAATATTTAGAATATGACGATTATTTACCAAAATACAGAGTAGATGCAAGAGATGTAATAAATGCAATTCATAGTGCAGAAGGAAAGGCGATATTAGCTCACCCTATTTTATTAGAAAAAAAATATGACATAGATATTACACAGATTATAGACGAATTTATTGAAATTGGTATAGATGGAATAGAAGTGTTTAATTCTAAACACAAAAATGGAGATTGCACCAGATATTATAGTTTAGCGTTACAAAAAGGTTTATTAATTAGTGGAGGTTCTGATTTTCACAGAGAACCAAATACATATATGGGAATGATAACAGGAGATGAGAAAGGAATAAAAATAGATAAAAAGTTTATATCTATATTGAATAATGTTTCAATATTGGATACTATAAATAATGAACAAAGAGATGAAAGGTAGGATATAATAAAATGAATAAAAGCAAATTTGATTATTTATATAACAAATTTAATATTAATTCAATAGTAGGAACTAGTGATATAATTAGATTTTCAGATGAAAAAATATTAGGGTTAAATTATTTATTTGAAATAATAGATTTATATAAAATATATGGAATTTCAAAATGGTATGTGAATAAAGAAAAGAAAGTGGTGTATTTGGATAATTATAACTCTTTTTCTAAATCGATTAAAAAAGCTATAATTGGTTTAAAAGAGCAAGAAAAAAAAGACAAACAATGGCGGTATAGGATATGGTGATATACCAAAGAAATACAGCGATTACTTTAAATTTAAATATGTTGAAAATCCTTATAAAAGGATGATTTCATGCTATGAAAATATTTTTCGTAGAGATGAAGATATAATGAAAATTGATAAAAATATTTTAAAGATAGATAATATAGATGTTTTTTTTAATAAAGAAAACTATTTATTAGGATATTTAAGTAGAGATGAAGGGTTTGAAACTTTTGTAAAAAAAATAACAAAAATACCAAAAGAATGTGCCGATAGGAGCTTTACACCTCAAAGTTTAAATTTTTATAGCAATTATTCAATAGATTTTATAGGTAGAATAGAGAATTTTCCCAAATCATTTGATAAGCTAAAAAATCTATATGGGTTTGGTGAATTAGAAGTACATACTTCTGAAAAAAGTGAGTGGATAAAATATTATAATGATGAAATTGCTAATTTAGTATATAACTTCTTTGAAGAAGATTTTAATTTATTTGGATACGAAAAAAGATATGAGAAAATGTTTGAAGTTCAATAAGAAAGTTAATAGATATATTAGAAGAGATTACTTTTGATATACTTATAAGTAAAAATAACACTAAAAGATATAAAATATGTAGAAAGTATAAAAGAATTAATTATAGGAAGAAAAAATGAAATCATTAATACTGAAATCGATTTATAAGGAAAAGGTATGGGAAGCAAAGAACTTCTTCAAAAATATAAAAATGAGACAATAGAAGAAATAATCGGAGAGTCTTGGGAGATATCGCTAAATAATAAAGATGTTAACGGATTTGAGAATTTTGATAAAAATATTAAAGAAATATTTGAAAATGAAGAATTGTGTAAAAGAGTATTCGGAAAGAAATATACCAAAATAAGAAAATTTCCTCTTTTAATAAAATACTTTTTATAAATAAAAATACTTCTTTACAAGTCCATTCAGATAATAAACTTACAAGAAGATTAGAAAAATGATAGTCGAAAAGATGAATTTTGGCATGTATTATATGCTGACGAAAAAGCATTTATTAGGATAAGCTCTAAGAATATTAGACAACTAAAAAAGAGATAAATCAAAACGCATTAATAAAATCACTAAAAATTATAAAAATAAAAAAGGAGATTCTGTAAGGATACCCGCTAGTGTAGTTCATTCCATTTCAGAAAAAGCTATAATATATGAGGTTCAGAACAATAGTAACATTACTTATAGAATAAGCAATCAATATGGCAGACGTTTAGATAAAGAAAAAGCAATAAAATACAAGAGAGTAAAGATTAAGAAGAAAGAGAAGGGCACATTAGTAAAGACCAAGGATTTTATTATGAATAGAGTAAATATATATGGAAAAAAAGATTTTAAGACGATGAATAAATTTGCAATAATAACAATTATAGGTGGAGATGGAACTTTAGTTACCAAAAATGATGTGAAGTTAAGTAAAGGAATGACAATTTTGATACCATCAGATTTGAAGAAATATTCTATAATAGGCAAATTGACAGCTTTAATAATAAAGCCATAATGTGATAATACCTATAAAAAGTTGACATAAAACTAAAAAAGTGATAAAATATATGATAATATTGAAATAGGAGATTATATGGATATTAATAATAAAGTAGTAGTTATAACAGGAGGAGCAAATGGTATAGGAAAAGCTTGTGTAAAGGAATTTCTTAAAGAAGATGCTATAATTGTTATAGCTGATGTTGATAAAGAAAATGGAATGAAGTTAACTAGAGAACTGGGAGATACTGTTAATTTCTTCAAAACTGATGTTGCTAAAGAAGAGGATGTCATCAACTTAAAAAATTATATTATGACTAAATTTGGGAGAATAGATATCTTAATTAATAATGCAGCAAAGCAAACAGAAAATAAATTTTTTGAAATGAAGCCAGAAGAATTTAAAAGAATAATTGATACAAATCTTAATGGGACATATATGTGTAGTAATATTTTAGGAAAGGAAATGAAACGAGGAAGTAAAATTTTAAATATGCTTTCTGTACATTATGATAAGCCAAGAAAATATAAATATCACTACGATGCATCTAAAGCAGGAATTGCAATATTAACAAAGGAAATTGCACTTGAATTGGTAAATGAAGGAATAACAGTTAATGGAGTATCCTATGGAGCTTGTAGAACATCGATGAATTCGGAATGGATTGATGATATTAATAAAATGAATAAAACATTGGAAAAAATTCCGATGAAATGGATTGCAGAGCCTGAAGAAATTGCTGTTTTTGTAGTAAATATTTTAAAAAATTTTTGTGATTATACAACTGGAAGTATTTTCACCATTGATGGTGGCAGGAGCCTTATCTAATATAAATGAAGATTGTAAGATAATTTTTAGAGAGGAGAATATGATTATTTATATAAATTAAATATATCATATAATTAAGTATGAAACCTTTTGTTGATTGTAAATATGAATCAATTTATAATATTTTAAAGATTTATAATAAAAACAATAATCTATTAAATAAACTTTTTTGCTTCGAAATAGAAGAAAATAATGAAAATATATTAATTGCAAAAAACAAGGGAAAGGTGTCATTTGATCGATTTTTAAATAATTTAGGTATAAAAGAGAAAAAAATAGATAAGACAAAAAATTTAAAAGAATTTTTAAACCAATATAAAGATACAGATAAATTAATAGTAATAAAGATAGACTTATATTATCAAAATATTCCAAACAAGTATTATCATAAAAAACACAAAAGACATAATTTATTAATTAAACATGTAAATAGTGATAATGTTGAAGTAATTGAACATGATTTTGCAGATAGTAATAATTTTGTAACCCAATATTTTACATTTGAAGATGTTGAAAAATGGTACTATGGGTATCTACAAAATTATTATGATACAAAAATTGATGTGGCTGATACAATATATGAATACTCTTTAGCAGATAATAAAATAAAGGATATTAAATCTTTAAAAAGAATTGTTTCTTACAATGATGAAATTAAGGTATTAAACAATAATATTAAGGTGTTGACAGAATATGAAAAGAAAAATAACTCAAATACAAAAATGCAAAGTTACATTAATATATTAAATTATAAAATGATTGATAAAACAAAATATAAAATGTTGGGCGAAGATAGTATAGAAGAATTAGTCAAGTTACAGATTAATCTATTACATAATATATGTAATAGAATTACATATGGAGAAAATTATAATGAATTATTTAATAAATATGTAACTTACGAAAAAGAAATAATTTATATAATGCAAAAAAAAGAGAAAGAAAAAAGAATTTTTATAAGATATAAAAAGTATTTTAATGATAAATTGAGTTTTTATGATATAAAAGATTGTGAAATAGAAAATATTAAAATAGACTCGAATAAACTTTGGATTGATTTAAAAGAAAATATAGTCAAACTGAATGACATAAAAACTATAAGTTTTGAAGATTTGACAAATATTGCTGGAGACAAAACTATTTTTGCGAATAAAAGGTTATCATTAGAACCTAAAGAAATAGAAAAAGAACTTAATCAATTAAGTTATATGATTGAGAATATTAACATCCAAAATAATTCAATTAACGGATATTTAAATTATAAGCAAAAGAAGTTTTTTTACAAAATATTGAATAGAGAAAACACAATTAGTGAATTAAAAGGATATTTGCAATTATATGGAAACATAAGAGTTTCTCAACTGTCAAAAATATTGGTATATGAAAATGCCTGCATACTTATTAATGAATATGACGAAAATGTAAAAGAAAATGAAGGACTCTTGAATGATTTTTTAGTAGAAAAAGATACTATAAAAGAGATTACGCATGAAGATATAAAAACAATAGAGAAAGTAATTGCAGAATATTTATCATGTATAGAAAACTTTATCATTTCAGAAGATTATCCAATGCAAAAATTCTTTAAAACAAGAATAGTAGAAAGATTAAGAAAATGGTATTGTGATGATGAATATAAGAAATTAATAATTCATTATAAAAATAAAAAACATATGTTTATTAGAATAATTGAAGATATAGATAATTATTTTAATAAAAGTGAGAAGAAGAGGAAATGTGTGCTTACACAAGGAGATCCGAATTCAATGAATATAGGATTGAAACCGATTCTATTTGATTATGCTACATCTGGATATAATCCATTAGTGGCGGAATGTGCAACTTTCCTTTGGTCAATTTTATTTGCGGATTTATATTTTGCACCAAAATATCATAGAAATTCATACTTTAATCATACAAAAATATTTGATATTTTAGATTTATATAATTACAGATTGAATTATAAATTTAATGCCTCTAATGATGAACTAATTATAACAGAATTTTTTCCCTTAACAACTAGAATAAGGAAAATTACCGCTATTAAATTTATTGAAACTATTGAAAGATATGATGCTGAAATTACTAATGAGATATTCTATTTTTTAGCTATGAGGGTATTATGCATTTTTAATATTAATAATATGGAAGAGAAAGATAGAGTATATGCAATATCATTTTTAGTTGAATTTAAGGAACTTATTTACAATTGCGAAATAGATACAAAAATATGTATAAAAAAATTTATTGAAGAATTGGGGGAATTATAATGAAAATAATTTGTTCAATAAATGGGATTGACGGTTCAGGAAAAACAACGCAAATACAAATGTTTCAAAATTTGTATAGTAATCTTATTGATTCATTTGGAGGATTAGAAAGTTATGATGGATTTCCTACTTTGAAAACAATTGATCTACATAAATGGTGGTTTGAAGATTCTTCTATTGAGGAGTTTTGTGATTCAATATATAAGAGTTTGGCGAATAGAAATAAAGCTGTTTTGAACTCCAAAAAGAATATAATTTTATTAGATAAAGGAATAATAAATTTTGAAGCAAGAATTGTTGCTACTTTACTGACTCGTGGATATAAAGAGAAAGAAATTCAACAGAATATAAGTAGAAGCAAAAAAAAGTATAATTTTAATGATATTGAGAATTTAAAAATATTTTTGCAGAGTTCAAAAACAGATAGCAAAGTAAAAGATACAAGTTTTAAAAAGGAACAGATTGAAAAATATAAAATTTATAATCAAAAGCAAATTGAACTTTTATGTAATAATTACAACAAGTATAATTATATTATTCATTCAGAGATTGGAATAAATGATACATTTGACGAAATAAAAAAAGCAATTTTACATGAAGCATTTAAACAATTGAAAGAAGAAAATGTTGATATTGATTTTAGAAAATCGCTAGTGTACATGGGGAATACAATTAATTATATTGATTATAAACTATTCAATACAGGTGACGAGTTTGAAACATTTTTGAATATTATAAGAAAAATAGAAGAAAGAAAAAAGTTAAATATACAAATTTATAATTGTAAGGAATGTCGTTTTATAGATACTTCTTCAGAAGAATATAAAAAATTGATGTTAAATAAATCGAAAAAAATAAGTAAAGTTACTAATAATATTAAGATAAATAATATAGAAAAATATGAAATTCCTACATATTATAAAAGTATATTGACATCTTTTATAAAAGATATTATGGAAAACATAGGAAATATTAGAATGCTTTTAGTTCACGGAAGTGCTGGAAGAGAATGTATGCACATTAATTGGAGCGATTTAGATATTATAATAGCTTTAGAAAGATACAATTTCAGAGAAGTGGATATAATTGCTAAAATAATAGAAAAATATAAAAAAGATGTGAAAATTGGCACTACAATATATTCAAAGCTAGAAATTGAAAGTTTGAATGTTGATGCTAAGTCCCTATTTGCCTTGTATCAAATGCAAAATCAAATTATACTACCGTTGGTACTTGAGGATATAGATATACCAGTAATTACATATGAAGATTTAATAAATAAAAATTTGACTGTATTGCCTGAAGCAATACATAAACTTAAAAGATTATTATATAGTGGACAAGTTATAGATAGAAGTTCGATAATTAAGACTTTAAATTTAATTATGAAGGTAATATTAATAAATAATAATATATTTTTTAAATCATACGAGGAAGTATTCTATAATTTTGCGAAATTATATGATATTGAACCATTTGAGGTTGGAGAATACTTAAATAATAAAGAAAATGATGACGAAAAGTTAAAAGAATATGCAAAAATGATAGTAGAAGAAATTATAAATTATTAAGGAGAAATTATGGAAGATTTAAATATTAAAATAAGAAATGTAATAAATGAGAAAATTGGTGATGAACTGTTTAAGAATATAAATGAAGTTGAAAATGACGAAAATTTATTTAATATAGGATTAGATTCTTTAAATATTGTAAAATTAATTATTGAAATTGAAAACAAATTTGATATAATATTTGATGATGAGGAAATTGCTACTACAAATTGGAAAAATATCAACTCAATAGAAAGCATGATTAAAAATAAAATATAGGGGTGAATCTATGAAATATGAAGATGATGTACCAGAATTAGGAGAATTCAAATTACCATATCCCAAGAATCCTCCATTAGTAATAGATACAAATGGTATAGAAAATGGAATAATTATTGAAGTTGAGGGAATGGATGGAAGTGGAAAATCTTCACAAGTGAAGATCTTAACAGAGAAACTTGCTAAAGAATATAAAAAAGTTATATATATTAATTTTATTCATTCAGAGTATTTAAGAAATATATTATTAAAGACTAAATGGGAAAATTCTGATATTTATACATTTACTTTTATGTATATGATGGGACTTTCTAATGTATATCATAGAGAAATAGTACCTAAACTGAAAGAAGGATATATTGTATTATTGGATAGATATATTTATACAATAATTTCAAAAGCATTAGTTGAAAAGAAAGTAAATGAAGCATGGATTAGAGGATGTTTGTCAATATTTAAAGAACCTAATATGAAATTTTTTATAGATACTCCTGTAGATATATGTTTAGAGAGAAAGAAAAAAGACAATAAATTTTTATCATACTGGGAATGTGGAGGAAATATTTTTGATGTTGATAATATGAGAAAAGAGTACAATCAAAATATTTTTGATAATAAATTTTTAGAATATCAATCTATAATTCAAGAAATCTATATGCGTTTTATAAATAAAGATGAATGGGTAGTTATCAATGGAAATAATAGTTTTGAAAAAATTAACGAAGAAATTTATAAAAGCATTAAAAAATATATAAAGAATTGGAAGAGTTAAATATGAATGATATAGAATCTAAAAAAGGTAATTTCTTAATGAGAAGAATTGAATATACACCAGATTTTGTTAATATATACTGTGATATAAAAATAAAATGGTTGCAGGATATATATTTTGAGTCGATTATAAATATGCCATATGTTTTGCTAAATGAAAAAAAATTTGAGGACATTCAAATTTTTAAAAGACATATAAGCATTAATATAGAAGAGTGGAATGCGTTTTTTTTAAATATTGTTTCAGCTTTTAGAAATAATGAAGAGAGTAGAAAAACGATTATAAAAAATGTAAATGAAGTATTACATGAATCAGAAATATTTGTAAATAAAATTTATAAAAATGTATATACAAAAGGATACGTAGTTACATTTGAAGAGTTACAAACATTATTTGAATATTTTAACAAAATGGATTCTTTTGCAGTTTTTAATATGTTGATACCATATAGACATTACTCAAAATTAATTAAAGAATTAAATATACCTTCTGATTATTCGATTGATGATTTAATGATTTGCTCATTTATTCCGCATAGATTACAAGTAAGAAAAAATAAACTTTTGCTTTTGAAAGAGTTTATGGAAAAAAATGAAGATATAGATGAAAGCATCAAAAAATATATTTTAGACTATGCAGTGTATGAACAATTTGAAAATATTGCTTTTGATAACGAATTTTTAAAGAATGATGCATATTTACGAAGAGAATTGAAAAGGATGAGTAAAGAATATTCTATAAAAGATATAGATTTTGAGTGTACTAAAATGAATGAAAATAGGGAGAAACAGAAAGAAAAAATGAATAGCTTTATAAATCTAGTCAATGAAAGGACTCAAAATAATCAAAAAGTAGTCGAAACACTTTCATTCTTGATATTGATTGTAAGTGAAGAAGAAAAAAGACATATGATTGAATGCAAAATATTCGCAATTTTATGCGAAGTGTTTAAATATGAAAAAATTGACATTTCAAGAAGTTCAATGAAAGATATTTTAGATACATATAAGTTTTTGAAAGGAGAAAAATAGTATGGATAAAATTAAAAAATTCGGACCAGAATGGATTATTCTTGAGAATATAACAAAAGGAGATACAAATTTAGTAAAAGAAATATTAAACGAATACAATATTAACTGGGGAGAATTGATTGAACAAGCTATGTCACATAAGATCTTTCCTATGGTAGCTCATTTTTTTATAAGTAATGATTTGTTCGAATTTCTACCTCCATTTATTAATCAATATTTTAGACTGATATGGGATGTGAATGCAAAAAAAGTAAAAGAAATAAAAAAAGAAACAATTTTAATTACAAGAGAACTATTAAAGGAAAATATACCTTTTGTAGCAACAAAAGGTGTTGTACTAGATAACGAGTTATATGAGAATGAAGGATATAGGTTCCTATCTGATGCGGACTTTATTGTAAAACCACAATACAAAAAAAAGGTTATGGAAAAGCTAAATGATTTAGGATTAAAAGTTGGAACTGTGGATTGGAAGAGTAATAGAATAAAAGAGTTAACAAGAGAGGAATATCTAATATATTTGAATACACCAGATAAACTACCTGAATTTGTAACAGAAATTGATGATGAAATAATAAAATATGTTTCTATTGGCTTTGTTACTTCGTTAACATGGAATAAATGTGAATATAAAGTTGACATAGATGATGCATTAGATAATATTAGAATGATAGATATAGGGTTAAATGAAGAAAAAATACCAGCTTTAAGTATAACCTATCACTATATATATATTATTTTACATTTGTATAAACATGCATGGATCGAGTATTTGAGCAAATGGAATAATGATGTTAATTTAGCAAAATTCGGAGATGTTTATAGATATTTTTATAAATATAAAGAAATTTTAATAAAAGAATTACCGAATTTAATTACTAAACATCATATCGAAGAACCAATAATTTGGACTTTAATGCATACAGATCAAATTTTTGAATGCAATATTGTTGAGACACTAGGAATAGATAAAAACATAATAAGCACAGAATATTTGAATTCAGCAGGGGATAAAAATGGAAATATCAGACATTGGAAAGGGAATATGGAAGAAAGACTTTACTCAAAGGATAGAAAAAAACTATTTTATTAAAAACTTGAAATAAAAGGAAAAATATGCTATAATATAGGTATGTCAAAATATTATATGACACCAATTAACCTATCAAAAAAAGAAAGAGAGGTAAAACAATGAATTTCACAAACGAACAGTACCATGAGGCTTTGTCTTATGTAGACGGAATGTTTTCATTAGGAGGCTTAAGCGAATGCGGAAAAACTTCCGCAGGATATAAGCTGAAAGAAATGGGAGCAAGAAAGAGCAAGATTATCCACATTGAGAGAGAAATGATGGAGGAAAGAGGCTATGATTTAACTGACGGAATGAAGGATGAGCATTTTGTTGCACTTTATTCTGGAAACCAAGAAGAAGCATTTAGAGAATTCTTATATAGGCTTATTGGCCATATGAAAGAAGAAGGCTTTAAGTTTGCTTCTATTGAGAGCTTGTATAGAGCTGAATTGGGAGCATTTCTCAAGAAGGAACTTGGGGACAAAATGGCAAACATCTATATTGATGCACCTGCGGAAGCAAGAGCCAAAAGAGAAATGATTAAAGTTAATCAAAAAGCTTCTGAAGAAGGAACACCTACAGTTTCTTTCGAAGAAATGCTTGAGAAAGTTCTCAAGAAAGATGAGTTCAAAACTAAACACAATGCAACAAAAGTAAAGGATATTGCCGACTTTATTGTTGACAATTCTGAAAATGTTTCAAGAGAGGAATTCTTGAATAAGATTGCAGAAATAGCTCATGGACTTGGGCTTTAGGAAAGAGGGTTTTATTTTGAGTAGCATTATTGAAGAGGTTAAAGAAAGTAACTTAATAGGTGTACGGAAGTAAAGCGGGTAATTTAATTAAATTATCCTCTAATGGTGTCGTCGTACCAAAGACATGGGTAATTAGAAATAATTACCCATTGTCTATTTTAGAAAAAAACCATGTTGATTTATATAACAAAGAAGATGTGTATAATTTTTTTGAAAACGAGTTTACTAGTTATACAGAATTATACAGTGAGGTAGAAGAGTTTTTAAAACTTAACAAAGAAATAAAGAGATATGCAATAAGAAGTTCACAGGAATATGAGGATGGAGAGGAAACAAGTTTTTCAGGTCTTTTCTATACAGAACTAAATTTAGGGAATGTAGCTGATATTACGAATTCTATTATAAAATGTTGGAAAGAAAGCTTTAATGAGGGATTGCTAGAATATAGCAAAAAAAACAAAAGATTTAAGCCTACTCCATGTGCTGTAATAATTCAACAATTTATTATGTCGGATAAATCAGGAGTTATATTTAAGTCAAATGATGATATAATTATTGACTCAAATTTTGGTCTTGCAAAATCCATCGTTGATGGGGAAACTGGGACTGATGAATGGATTATAAATTCAAAAACGGAAAAGGTTGTTAGTTACATTTCAAATAAAGAAAAAATGAATATTCCAATAACATCAAGAGTTAATCCAAATATAAATGAGTTAGTTGACTACAAGAATTATAAGGAACTAAAAGTTAAAGATTTTAATAATGAAGATACCGTTTTAGAAGTAGAATTATCAAAACAACTAAAAGAAACACCATCACTAAATAACGAAGAAATAAAGCTTTTAGTTAATAAATGTGATATTGTGTCAAAAATTCTTAATATTAAGAATTTTGATATAGAATGGACATTTGAGAATAATATTTTATACATTTTGCAATGCAGACCTTTAACGAAGTTACTTGACTTAAATAATAGAATAGTACATAAGTCTAATAGCCTAAATTCTAACTATGGTATCGGATTAGTAAAAGGTGAAGCAATAGGAATTGCTACTAAAGTCTATGATGATAATACTGCTATTAACTTTAAAAAAGGATCAATTTTAGTTACAAAGAAATTAGTAGGAAATACTTTACTATCAGCCAGTAAAGCAATAGGATGCATAATAGAGTCTAAATCTCCATTATCCCATAGTGCAATAATTGCTAGAGAATTGGGAATACCAGTAATAGGAAATGTAAATTTAGAAGAGATAAAAGATGGAGAAAGGTATTATATAAATGGCATAACAGGAGAATATAGGATTACTACTAATATAGAAATGGATAATGAAGGTAAAAAAAGTAGCAAAGAAAAAAGAATTAAAGATAGAAAGACTCGAGAAAATATAAAAAAAATATTAATCACATTTAACCAAGATATTATATAAGGGAGAAAAAATGAAGAAAGACGGTTCAAGTATAATTAAGTTATTAAAGGATAGCTTTGAAAGAAATAGTAACAATATTGCAATAGTAAAAAATTCTAAAGAATATACTTATAGAGATATAGAAATGATTTCTAATGGTGTTGCTAAGAAACTCCTAGAAAAGGGATGTAGAAATGGTTCTTTTGCATTATTGTTTGATAAATCTCCAGAGTTTATAATTATGATAATTGCTATATGGAAAATAGGAGGAAGATATATTCCAATAGATGTTGAATTTCCAATCGAGAGAATAAAATATATAATAGATAATTCTAATGCAAAATATGTTATCAGTAAAAATAAGATAGGAAGTTTGGAAGAAAGAATCAAGAATTTTTTGGTAGATGAAATTTTTACAGATATTGAATTAAATGTAGAGTTTTTAGATGGATATGAAATTTCTGATAATGATATTGCATATATTATTTATACTTCAGGTAGTACAGGAATACCTAAAGGAGTACAGGTAACCAACAATAATCTAATAAGTTTTATGGAATCAATAAATGATATAATAGATCTTGAAAGAGAAGAAAGATTTTTAAGCATAACAACAGTGAGTTTTGATATATCTATATTAGAAATGTTTTTTCCGTTATTATATGGACATACTCTCATTATTGGGGATAGAAGAATGCTGATAGATATGAACTATTTGATGAAAGCAATAAATGATTTCAATATTACTATTATTCAAGCAACGCCACTGACATGGAGGGCATTAATTAATAGTGGATGGGAAAATAAAAATAAAATAAAAATTTTATGTGGAGGAGAAAAGCTGGAAGAAAATTTATCAAAAAAATTATTTAATCTATCAAATAATGTTTGGAATCTTTATGGACCAACTGAAACAACTATATGGTCATCAGCTCATAGATTAGAATATGCAGGTGATACTAGTATAGGAGCTCCACTTAAAAATAATAAATTTTATATTTTTTCAGAAGATATGAGAGAATTAAGAGATAAAGGAGAGCTCTATATAGGTGGAGATAGTGTTTCGAATGGGTATATTAATAATCCCAAGACTACCAATGAGAGATTTATAAGAAATCCTTTCAACAAGAATGAAATAATTTATAAAACTGGAGATATAGTAAAATGTGTGAATAATAATTATTATTGTTTAGGAAGAAAGGATTTTCAATTAAAGATAAATGGGCATAGAATTGAACCTGAAGAGATAGAAAAACAAATAGAGAAAATTAAAAATGTAGATAAGGCTGTGGTCGTAACGGATGATAAAAAAAATTTATATGCCTTTGTATTAACTAAAAACAATACTGTATTTTCAGATGTTGAGATAAAGCAAGAATTAGAAAAATTTTTACCAATTTATATGATACCAAAAAAAATTTATTTTGTTGGTTCTTTTCCAATGACATTTAATAAAAAAATAGATAAGAATAAGTTAATTAGTGAATATATCAATAATAGTAATAATGAATATTATAGCAATAAAATTGAGGATATAAAGAAAATTTGGAAAGAAACTTTAAAACAAGATATAGATATAAATACGCCATACTATCAATATGAAATTGACTCACTTACTATTATAGAACTATGTATAGAAATGGGGAAGGTTTTAGAAGATTTTAATTTTGATGATTTAGTTAAATATAAAACTATAAAAAATATATCTATGTATTATAATACACATAATTGTAATGAGGTGAACGATTCATTATTAAGTAAAAGAGTGAAGAAAATTCTTGAACAAAACCATCTGAATAGGGAGGACATAAGAATACAAAAGATTAGCAATATAGAAGAAATGATGTTGAATTATTCGTATGTAAATCAGGAATCTGTAAACTTTAATGATATTTATATTTTTGAAACTCCATTTAAAAATATAGAAGAAATAAGAAAAATATATTATAATATTATGAAAAATGTGGAGAATTTACAAACTTTATATGTATTTGGTGAAAATATTAAACTACATTCAAATCAATTTATTGAATTAATTGATTTTGAATATAGAAAGATACAAAATAAAAAAGACTTTAATATACATATACATGAATTATTGACATCAAAATTTAAAATAAATGAACAATCAATGAAAATGGAAATAATAGAAAATAATGACAAGCATTATTGGATCTTTATATATCCACATATAAGATTGGACGAAGTTTCATTCTTTAAATTAGTTGATATGCTAATAGGAGAAATAAGAAGAAAAGGAAAGAGTATAAAAAATGTAGGAGGAAAAACAAATATTGATGTAGGAAGTGCTATAAATGTAACGATTGATATTGAACAAAAAAAATGGATAGAAAATATGGCACTAAAATTAAATACATCGGTAAATAATGTAATTGAATTTTTTATTATAAGGAGACTTATTGATATGAACATTATCAAAGAAAGTGTTCCTATAAATTATATAGTTAATTTAAAAAATAGTATAGGAAATAATATATCAATATACAGCATAAGAGCTGATATGTATAAAAATATAAATGGTTATATAAAAAGAAAAAAGTGTATGTTAAAAAAAGATGGCAAAAAAATACTATTATCTTATAATGATATTAGAAACATGAGCTTTGATGATTATGATATACCTTTTTATCATATTGAAAGAAATGATTTTGAAATAAATGTAGAAATCTATAATAGAAATAAGACAATAGATATAATAATTTCATCAGCTGACGATAGTATGATAGGTCAATTAAAGGATTTTAAATTAGAAGTTAAAGACATTATATAATAAAATCTCATAATGAATATAATTGATAGAAATATGGAGTAGTGATTATAATTACTAATTATCGCTACTCCTATAATATTCTTTTTCTTTATTTTCATTATTGAAAATACTAAAATCGTAGTGAATATTTTTATGTTTTTCTTTATATTTTGATGATAGATTAAGCATTATGCCTTCCCCTATGGTATTTTTACCAGAATCGTTTATTAATTTGTAAGCACATCTGTCTTGAGCAAGAGATTGCAATCTATAAGTGGGCATTTTTATTTCATAGGCATATTTAGGTTCTTTATAGTTTGAGGACATTTTCCCACTTTTGCTGTCATAATCTTGGCTATATTTCCATTGTTTCCATTTACCTATTTCATTTGACCACCATTCAATTTCTTGTATAGGTGTAGAACCACCAGTATATATTTTATTTCCACAATTAGCAAGAATTAAATTATTGTAAATGTTTTTTTGAGATTGTATTGAAAGTTGAGTGATACTTTGTACAGAAATAGTTGTAGCTACTTTGTATTTTCTATATGTAGTAAATATATCTTCTGTATTTGGTGTAACAAAGTTAGAGAAATCATCAATATATAAAAAGTGTGGTATTCTTGTGTTTTCGTTGCCTTCTCTGCTTAATATTATACATTGCATAGAAAGCAAGAAAAACAAACCAATTGATTTATGTGCAACCAAACCTAAATCACTTCGTCTTGTACATAAAAAAGTAACCTCTCCATTTTCAATTGCATTATAAAAATTAATATTAGAGTGTCTATTACACAAAATATTTTTAACCATAGGAGATCGCAATAGATTTTCAAGTCTGCTTTCTATAAAATAGGCATATTTTTCTGTTTCATTTCTGTATTCAGAATTTTGAAAAAATGCCCTTTTAAAATACATAAGCTCCATTTTATAGTTTTGTGCTAAATTTTCGTCTTTTTCTAGTATCTTGCACATTTTTTCAACTAAATCAAAATTAGATAAAAGTATTAACAAGTCCTCTAGGTTTGGCAATGTTCCACTATGCATTTTGGGGTAAATAATTTTAAGTAAAATTACAAGATTTTCTATCATTTGCATTAAGGTTTCTTCTTTATATAAGTTTTTCATTTCATCTGCTTTATCAGACACAATATCTTTCAAAACACTTGAAATGATTGTTGAAATTCTAATTGGATCGTTGTATATAAACGGATTTAGTCCAATAGATTTTTCGGGTTGAGATGGATCTATTAAATTATAAGTTATATTATAATTATTACATACTTGCATCATTCTATTAACTGTTTCATAGTCCTGTGATATATATGTCAAACCAATATTTCTAAAAACATAAGGGGAATTTGAAATTATCATCTTTTTGAGAAAGTTATCAAATAATTTACTTTTTTCCTCAAACGGAGTAATCATATTTAAATTAAAATTATTATTTAAATATTCATTGCTAAAAGGTTTAGTTAAATTTGCGATTCCAGTTTTTAAAGCGGTAAATCCTAGTTCTTTTGATACTTCATTGAAAAAGTATTTTTTTTCAATATCTTGAGCAATCATAGGTTCAAATATCATTGAAGTTTTACCACTTCCAGAACCTCCACATACTAGTAATGAACGAAACCTAGCTTTTTCTGAAAGTGATATAACTCTATTATTATCGAAGTCTTTAAACATTTTAATGTCACAATGATAAGGAGTATGAATAGATTTTTTGTCTGATAAATCTATTCCTCTAAATCTCCAAATTGATTTTACCATTGATTGAGTATCGTTAACTTTTAATAATATGAATTTTATAAAAGGATAAATTGTAACTAAAGGTAAATAAAGTGAAAGTGCACAAAAGGCTGGTCTAATCAATTCGGAAAAGTTTGTTACTATATCAACATAATTCGGCGAAGATATAAACAACAGCCATGCGACCATATTTAGTGATTGCACAAACAATGATAATGAAATTGTATATAAGCCAATTAAAAAAGTGTAAAAAATAATAAGTTTGGATGCTCTTGTATCTGCATAAGAGGACTTCCCAGAAAAAGCAAATGCAAAGACAGGACAAGCCAATGCTAAAGTGTATGCTATGGGACTCCAATAACTAACGGCGACTCCTGTGAATATCATTAGTAGCATTTCTACAATTCTATCAATAGCTATATATATAGTTAATAATGTTAAAATAAAAGTAAAGAAAGTATTCCTATTCGTTTTAAGTGCTTTTATTATCATATCTATTAATTTCATATTTTATTTCCTTTTTTGTTTAAAACTGTATTATACATATATTATCCTACAAAAAAACAAAAAAACAAGTATTTTTTTGAAAAAAATAAAAAAATTTAATGATTTTCAAATCTCATGGTAAGATTATTATATAATAAATAATTAGAAAA